>Ga0209518_1002390_pt1 | contig 17637 bp, 17 predicted proteins | sample RifGroB1_FD_183993 | JGI IMG/M metagenome (GOLD analysis project Ga0209518, IMG submission 183993) | Groundwater microbial communities from Rifle, Colorado, USA - Groundwater B1 (SPAdes) (version 2) | ecosystem: Environmental > Aquatic > Deep subsurface > Groundwater | place: Rifle, Colorado...
ATTCTGAATTCGTTTGGGAAAATGGGGGGAAATCAGTGGGACGCGCTTCGCGCGTCCCACCTTCTGGCTTTGAAAAAGCCGTTGAGTTCTGTTTTGGTGCCCGAGGTGGGAATCGAACCCACATCCCTTACGAGACACGATTTTAAGTCGTGCGCGTATACCAATTCCGCCACTCGGGCATAAATAATATGCGCCTGGAGGCCTGGGTGGGAATCGCACCCACGTATATTCCTTTTGCAGAGGAACGCCTTACTACTTGGCTACCAGGCCGATCTTTCTTATATGTGACTAAACATTTAACTTGTTGACTTTTAACCTCTGCATAGAGGAATGGCATATTCGCTACGTTCACGCTACTTGGCTACCAGGCCTTTATTATATCCTACTTTTCCCAAAGCAATTCGTCAATTTTTTGCCTATGTTTTTCTCCTAGGTCAATAGCAACATCAATGAAAGGAATATTTTTTGTAGTCATATTTTTTTTTATGAATTCACGCAATTCTTCCCGTTTACGCTTGGCAAACTGAAGCGCACTTTTTTCTTTTAAAGTAGGGAATACGGTGATAAATATAATTGCGCGCTTTAAATCAGGGGAACAAGTTGCAGAAGTTACAGTGATAAGCGAAGTTCTATCATTTTCTCGCCCTAAAAAATCTGCCGCAAGTTCTTTAATGTAATTTGCCACCTTTTCATTTCTCTGGATCATTTTTGTGCTATGGAAAACAGTTCTATGATGTCGCCGGGCGCAATCTCTATTTTTGATTCAATCATCATCCCGAATTCCGACCCTTCTTCTACGGCGCTAGTTTTTACTTTGCCTTTCTCCAAATTTATAATTTTTCCGTGCCCTATTTCAAATTCCCTGCGCATAATCTTCACTGTTCCATTCAATACAATAGCTCCTTCGATTACTTTCCCGCCTATTATTTGACGTTCTTTAGTGCGGCTGAAAGCTCTAATAATTTTCGCTCGGCCTGTCGTTTCTATCGTTTTGATTCTTGGCCTTCTGTTTTCCATTTGTTCTTCGAGCCATTCAGTCATTTTGTAAATAATATTAAAAAAGGAAATGGGTATTTCTCTTTTTTTAGCGGCTTCAAGAGCGCTTTTGTCGGCTTTTACATTAAATCCAATAACAATTGCATTCTCGCTGTCGGATATGTTCTTTATGTCTGAGAGAGACACAGGCCCTATTCCTTTCGCTACGATCTTAAATTCCGCGCTCTCTATTTCTCCCTTGCATTTTATTTTAGCTATTTCTTTTTCAATAGCTTCCAGAGAGCCGGATACATCGGCTTTCAATAATATTGGAATTATTTTCTTATTTTCCGCAACTAATTTTTCAGTTGAACTATTAGTTGGCGGTTTGACTTCCAAATCTTTCCAATCCTCTATGCATTTCAAGGCCTCCTTCCTATTTTTAAAAGTTTTGAATGCAGCTCCTACTTTGGGTATTTTATTAAAACCGCAAAGACGTATAGGCGAGGAAGGAAAGGCAGTATCTATTGCCTCTCCCTTAAAATTTTGTATTATACGTGTGGTGCAGACAGCGTCTTCCACAACAACGAACATTCCTTTATGAACCGCTCCGTTTTTAATAATCAAAGTTGCCTGTATTCCGAGCTGAGGATTCAAATCCGCTTCTATCACAAAACCAGAGCCGTTTTCTTCAATATTTCCGGTAAAATTTTCCATCTCGGCCAAAATTAAAATTAATGACAGCAAATCATCTACTCCGGTGCCAATCTTAGCGGAAATTTCCACATACGGAATTTTTCCTCCATAATTTTCCAAATAGATTTCATTTTCCGACAGTTCTTTTTTTGTTTTTTCAATATTAGCGCCTGGTTTGTCTATTTTATTTATTGCAACAATCGCAGGGAGTTTAGTTTCGGCGATTGTTTTCCACGCTTCAATTGTTTGCGGTTTTACGCCGTCTTCCGCTGAAACAATTAAGATGGCAATATCGGCAATAAAAGCTCCGCGCTCGCGCATTTTTGAAAAAGCTTCATGCCCGGGCGTGTCCAAAAAAGTTATTTTTTTATCCTTGCCTTTTTCACCAGTCTCGCCGAGTCTAGGCGGGTCTTTGTGTAAAACTTCATAAGCGGAAATGTTCTGGGTTATTCCTCCAACTTCATCAAGAGTTACATTCGTTTTTCGGATGTAATCAAGAAGCGTTGATTTGCCGTGATCGATATGGCCCATAACCACCACTACCGGCGGACGAAGCGCTATATTTTTTTTTTGTTGTTCTGTTTTCATAATATTTTTTTAAGCACATTAAAATTTTAGAAAATGTGCTTCTATTTAACTTCTGCCTTCTTCAGCACTTCTTTTTCTTCGGCCGAAAGCTCATATTCTGATTTATTATTTTTGATAGGTTTGGCAAATATGCTCATTCGCTCGCGCGAGTATAAACTTGAAAACACAACGCCATCACCTTCTTCATTCAACATTCCAATTGCAAAGCTTTGATTACTGCCCTGATCAAGGAAGGGATTAAAGCGTATGACTTCCAGCCCGCGAACACTTTTTTTAAGTTTTGTATTTATTACAGCAAGATTTTTTTGAATTTCATTCTTGTCATTTTTTAAATTAACAATGTCCCGTTCCAAACTGGTGATTGTATCTTCCAAATCTTTCGCTTTTTTCCCGAGAAAGAATCTTTTCAAGCGCTTTTCCGTAGCAATTACCCAAATAGTGCCAAGAATAATGGCAATTCCGGTAAAAATAAAAAAAGCTATTTCGAGCTTTGTATTCATATATCTATAATATATACTATTTTTATGCCCAAATCAAATGAAATATACTTGGATTATGCGGCCAGCATATCCGCAAATCCCAGCTCAATACATTCCCTAGGAGTAGATGCAAAGAAAAAACTGGAAAATGCTCGCGGAGAGGTTGCAAATATTTTAGGAGCTAGAACATTCGAAGTGATATTTACTTCCGGCGGCACAGAAAGCAATAATCTTGCAATTCAAGGCGTGGTTTTAGCGTCATTTTCCAAAAAATTACCTCATATTATTACCACTAACATAGAACATTCATCAGTTCTTGAGACTTTTAAACTTTTAGCAAAAAGAAAAATTGCGCGGATATCAATAATTGGAGTTGAAATTAATGGAATCGTAGATCCTAAAAAAATAAAAAAACAAATAAGAAAAGACACGATGCTAATATCAGTAAACTATGCAAACAATGAAATCGGAACCATACAGCCCCTAAAAGAAATTGCGAAAGAAATTAGACATTATAAAAAAATAAATAAAAGAAAAAATATATTTTTTCATACTGATGCGGTGCAAACGGCAAATTATCTTGATTTAAATGTTGAAAGACTTGGTGTCGATATGCTTACGTTGTCCGGTTCAAAGATTGAAGACGCAGGCAGAATTGGAGTGCTTTTTAAAAAAGAATGTGTTTCGCTTGCGAATATTTTTGGCGGGGGGGATCAGGAAGGCGGAATGCGTCCGGGAACTGAAAATTTGCCAGAGATTTTAAAATTTTCTGCTGCTTTGAAATCAGCGCAGAAGATAAAAGAAAAAGAATATAGAAGATTGATTAAGCTTCGAGATTATTTTTTTAAAAAATTATTGAAATTAAAAAATCAAAATTTTAATTTTTTGGTGAATGGCGATTTAAAAAACAGATTACCGAATAATGTAAATATTACCGTCCCAAACATTCCAAGCGATCTTTTAGTTATTGAACTATCAGCGCGAGGCATAATGGCTTCAGCAAAGAGCGCTTGCAAAGCTGGAGACGGCAAGGCATCGTATGTCATTAAAGCCATAAATAAAAACATAAAAGAAACCGATGGTTCTTTGAGATTTTCGTTAGGCAGACAAACAACAAAAAATGATATTAATTACACCGTCAAAGCCCTATCAGAAATTTTGACTAAATTAAAAAAGTGGTATAATTAAAGCATGGATATTAAAGACCTAAATAAACCACAGCTTTTGTTGTTAGCGGTGTTGCTTTCTTTCGTTACTTCCATTGCTACAGGCATAACAACGGTAACTCTAATGCAGCAAGCGCCAGCGTCTTTTGTCACGCCTATCAATCGTGTTATTAAACAGACAATTGAAAAAATTCAGCAAGTAGAGGGCAAAACCACAGTGCAAACAGTAGTTGTGAAAGAGGAAGATTTGGTAGTGGACGCTATTGAAAAAAATAAATCAAGCATCTTTGCTGTAAGCAGAGAAATTCTTGGTTCAGAAGGGCAGACTATTGAAGTTTCAGCTGGCCGAGGGTTTGTAATTTCTTCCAATGGTATAGTCGCAGTTGACGGCAGTCTTGCGGATAACAAGGGAGTTTATTATTTAAAAAATGATAGCGGAAAATTCAAAGCGGATTTTATATCGCTAGATAAAGCGGGATTTTCATTCCTAAAGTTGGGAGATCCAGTTGACAGTAAAGATAAGCTTGTCTTTGCTGTGCCTGCTTTTGGAGATCTGGAAAAAATGAAAATAGGACAAAAGATTTTAGTTTTAGGCAGCAGTGTGTCCTCTTTTATTTTTGACGGAAATAAAGATATTAAAATGAGTGTTGCTAAATCAAACGGGGGAGCAGCTGTGCTCAATCTTGATGGAAATGTTTTAGGCATAGCATTATCTGGAGAAACTATTTCTTTTGCTTTGATTAGCGCTATAAATAATGCCTTAAAATTATCTGATAGTTCCGCGGCAACTATGTCCGCAACTCCTGTACTTGCTCCTTGATCCGGAGCTGGTCAGTCTCAGGCCTTGAGAGCTCTATAAGATTATACACTACTTGACAAGTGGTGTATAATGGAATATATGCCACCATTAAATAGATTTACAACTAAATCAAAGGATGCAATCAAAAAAGCTCACGAGCTTGCTATTGAGCGTGGGGTTAATCATGTTTCTTCGCTTCATTTGCTGGCCGCGTTATTGCTACAAGAAGAAAGCATGGTGAATTCTATTTTAGATAAATTAGAAATTGATACAGTGCTTTTAACCGATTCTGTTTTGGAATTAATTGAGTTGCCGGAGTCTCATAATACTCTTTCTCCGTCTTACCAGATTTATCTCAATCCTGATTTGGCGCAAGTAATAGAGCATTCAGCTAAATTAGCTGAATCGATGAAGGATGATTTTGTTTCAACTGAACATCTTTTTATTGCAATATTGGAGGTTACCTCTGAAGCGCGGGAGACTTTGGCGCGATTCAGAATTCATAAAGATTCTGTTCTGAAAGTTTTAGAAGAACTGCGCAGCCAAAATATTACTGATATAACCGAACCCAAAAAATTTAAATTGCTTTTAAAGTACACTCGCAATTTAACCAAATTGGCAAAAGAAGATAAGTTGGATCCGGTTATCGGAAGAGACAATGAAATAACGCGCATTATGCAGATATTGTCCCGCAGAACAAAAAATAATCCGATTTTAATCGGAGAAGCTGGTACCGGAAAAACGGCAGTGGTAGAAGGGCTTGCCCAGATGATCGTAAAAAATAACGTTCCAGAATCTTTAAAAGACAAAGAACTTGTTTCTCTTGATTTAGGGTTGCTTGTTGCTGGCACAAAATATCGCGGAGAATTTGAGGAAAGATTGAAGGGCATTATGAAAGAAATAGAACGATCAGACGGAAAGGTTATTGTTTTTATTGATGAAATTCATACGATTGTCGGCGCTGGAGGCGCGGAAGGTACAATGGATGCTTCAAATATGCTGAAACCTGCTTTATCTCGCGGAGAATTACGGGCTATTGGAGCTACTACTTTAAGAGAATATCAGAAACATATAGAAAAAGATCCAGCCCTAGCCCGCCGTTTTCAGCCGGTTTATATTGATGAGCCGAGCATGGAGGATGCAATTGCGATTCTTCGCGGACTCAAAGAAAGGTACGAACTTTTTCACGGGATTCGTATAACAGACGATAGTATTGTTGCCGCAGTTAATCTTTCTTCTCGCTACATTACCAATAGATTTTTGCCGGACAAAGCCGTGGATTTGATTGACGAGGCTTCTTCATCGTTGAAAATAATGCTTGAAAACAAGCCGCCGATTTTAGAGGACGCGAATAGAAAAACAATGCGTCTGGAAATTGAAAAAGAAGCGCTTAAAAAGGAAATAAATTCCTCAACGGGGGAACGTGGTTTGGATAAACAAAAAGAGAAAGAAATAAAAAATAGAATCAAAGAAATAGATAAAGAAATAGGCAATTTGTTCGAGAAAACCAGGGAGCTTGAATTAAAATGGCAAAATGAGAAATCAACTGTAGCTGAAATCCGCACGATTAAAAAAGAACTTGAAAGTATCCGCTTGGAAGCTGAAGACGCTGAAATGAAATCCAATCTTTCTTTGGCTGCGGAGATGCGTTATGGAAAAATACCGGCGTTGAAAAAAGAACTTGATGTAAAACTGACACGACTGAAAAAATTACAAAAATCGCGCAGAATATTGAAAGAAGAAATTACAGCTGAAGATATTGCGGAGGTGGTTTCTTGCTGGACAGGCATACCGCTTACTAAAATGCTTGCGGAAGAGCGGGAGAAACTTGAAAAAATGGAATTAGAGTTGAAAAAGCGGGTAGTCGGTCAAGACGAGGCCATTAAGCGAGTCGCTGATGTGATTCGCCGTTCTCGCGCGGGCATTGGTGATCCGAACAGGCCGATTGGCTCATTCATTTTTTTGGGTCCGACTGGAGTCGGCAAAACAGAACTTACCAAAGCGCTCGGACAATTTATGTTCAATGATGATAATGCAATTATTCGCGTAGATATGTCTGAATATATGGAAAGACATTCAATGTCCAAGCTTATCGGTTCTCCGCCTGGATATGTTGGTTATGACGAAGCAGGACAATTAACAGAAGCCGTCCGGCATAGACCTTACGCGGTAGTCCTTTTTGACGAGATTGAAAAAGCTCATCCGGAAGTTTTCAATATGCTTCTGCAAGTTATTGATGAAGGCAGGTTAACGGACGGAAAAGGAAGAGTAGTTAATTTTAAAAACTCTATAATAATTCTTACCTCCAATATCGGTTCGCAATTTGTGGAGAAAATGGAATCAATCGGATTTTCCAACAATTCAAAAAAACAAGATTACAGCAATATGAAGGAAAAAGTTATGGAAGCCTTAAAAGATAACTTCCGTCCGGAGTTTTTGAATCGTCTGGATGAGATTATTGTTTTTGATGTTTTGTCGGAAGCCGCTCTTAAAGAAATAGTCAATCTGCGAATCAAGGTGGTAGTGGATCGTTTAGCGAGCAAAGGAATTAATTTTGAAATTAGCGAAGAAGCTTTGTCTTATTTAGCTAAAGAAGGCCATAACTTGCATTACGGAGCAAGACCGTTGAATCGCTTGATTCAAAACAAAATTCTAAACCCTGTCGCATCATATATTATTTCAAACGGAATAAAAAAGGGAGATACCGTTGCTGTTTCCGTAAAGGAAAACGAACTTGTAATTGAAACAAAGAGAGGTTATGCCGGAGGACGATCAAATAAAATCAAAAGCGCAATCAAAATAAGACTTCATTCCGAGGCGTAAATTTTGTTGTGTGCGTTTATTTTACCAAATCCGAACCTATTTTCAAAATCGGTAATGACTAAGCGTTCCCTCGCGCGTGCTACGCACGCCTCTGTGCGAAGCACAGAGCTTTCCAAGAATGGAAAGTCGAGGAAACGCTGAACGGCTCAAATACTGGGAAATGAGCCGTTCAGGAAAAAATGGACTCGGTTTTGCGAAACTATTTTGCGGGACGGAGGATTCGCAAAACCGAGACTAATTTGCTTTGGCGAGAATTCGGATTTCGTCCGCGCGGAGGCAGGGTCTGGGAGGGAATCCGCGCGGGCTTCTGAATTTCGTTTTGGTGGGGTGGGCAGGTTAAATAATCACTAAGAACTAGCTAGTTATTTTCTGACATGATAATGTTGTGGAATTTAATTTGAACTTACGATCATCCCCCATGTGTCCTAAAGAATCAATACAGAATGATTGAGGATACCCTGCTATTGACTTTGTGAATATAATTTGAAGAACATATTTACTTTGACTTGATATGCAAGTAATTCCTGCTTGGGATTGACTACTAACTTGTTGTGCTGAAATAATCTCTTGAACTATCACAGGCAAATCTGTGAGTGGTTTGGCATTGATGTTCATCAGACCATTGGAACAAAAAGTCGCATAGCCATTATTTGAACTAAAAATTAATTCGGCAGTAGTCAGTAAGTGTGACATATCAACTACAATCTTTGCATTTCTATCTCTTGTTTGCAGTTCTTCCGTGGTTAAAGGAGAAGTGTTTTCATTAAATTTATTTCTATTATCATCTTGCGGATAGGTATTTGGCTGAACCGATGTTGGAATTAAAGTTTTTATCTTATCCTTATTGATAGACAGGGAATCAATTATGCCCTCAACAGTGCTTTGATACTGAGTCCATTGATATTGTAACATTGAAATACCAATAACGAGACTAACTTCGGTTCCGTTATTATTCTTACCTAATTTCATCAAGTACATCGGAGGAAGAACATAGTAAGTATTTGGGTAAAAAGTAATCTCATCGATCTGATACCCTCCAACAGACTTCCATTTTTTCTGAACCATACTTGTGTTTTGAGCTTTGGCTGAAGTTTGGATAAAATTTAACTGTTGATTATCTAAATCGATTCTAACGTCAATTACATTAGTCCCTACACGTAAACTCGTTTTTGTTGATCCTGCTTCTATGCCCCAATCACTTGGATAACTTAAAGAATAAAGACCAGTAGAATGAGTGTATGTTGTCCAATCTTTAGGAATTGGGGTGGTAGTATTTGAGATTTGATTGATATTTGACTCTTGAGTTTTTTTATTTAAAACAAAATATCCACCAACGGCTACGATGGCAACAATTACTACGACCAAAATTATATTTACAAAACCTTTATTATATTTCATAAGCTTAATGATGACTAATGTTACATATGACCTTTGATAATAAAATTCAATATCATGCTTACATGATAGCACAATTTACCTTAAAAACGAACCAGTCAAGCTCATACATTCAATGCTGAATTTGCTTTGAGAAGAAATTGTGATATGATTCATGAATGAAAATAAAAATACTTTTAGTGGTAATAATTATTATATCCATAGTTGGTGTATATTACTTTTATAACAACAGGAAACCTAACGTCGTGGTTGAAAATACTGTTAAAGAAAAACATTTAGATTCACAGGGTCTTGAATGGACAGATGATATTCCAGGATTAAATGGGTATGTCAATTTAAATACAAATCGATCATATTGCGACAACTTATCATCTGTTGGTGGATTGAAACCTAATATAAGCTGGAGGGTACCTACAAAAGATGAGTTGTTAAAATTATATAAAGAAGCAGAGAGTGATAAATCAATAACACTTAATTCTATAGGATACTGGTCATCAGAAAATTACAATAATGATACGAAAATGGAAACCGTTGTGAATGGTGATTTTAAGAGTACGGGAGGTTTAGGATATTCTGGATCCTCTAAGGGCGATAATAGTTATTTTGGTGGACGTTGCGTTCGATAAGTAAAAGGTGTTCATATACTCAACAAGACTGATTTTGAAAATAGGTTCGGATTTGGTAAAATAAACGCACCACAATAGAACTAAACGGCTTTTTCAAAGCCAGAAGGTGGGACGCGCGAAGCGCGTCCCACTGATTTCCCTCCATTTTTCCAAACGAATTCGGAGTCCCGCCTTCGGCGGGACGAACTGTTTTTTCGCCAAGAAGCAGGTGCGAAATCAGAAGCAATTTTGACATAGTATTTGCTTTGATACAAAAAGAATTTTTGTGTCGGAAATATTTTTGGTATACTGGAAATGTTGAAACCAATTATTATTAGCTAGTTAGCAGAAATGGCTATTTCAGCTATCTTAACTAGCGTTAAGGTTTCAACACTGAAATAGCCATTTCTGCTGAAAGAAAAATATATGTCACAAAAATTCTTTTTGTACTTTGAATTACAAAACCCCACAACCTAGGTTTTCCCCAGCCACAGTTAAATACCCACAGCCGTCTGCATTTTTTCAAAAGTATAATTTTTCTTCTTTAACAACTTTCTCTACCTAAACACATAAGCGAGAAGCGAGTACGCATAGTTTCCTAAATAACCGTCAATTGATTTCGGAAGAGACGTTTCAAGATTATGGAACATCTTCAGATTTCGGAAGTTCAGTTCAATCTGCATTCGGGTTTCATACAGAGCGTTTTGGAATGCAGTCGTAATTCTTTTCATGTTGGCTTTCGGTTTAGTGAACAGAATTCTTTTGTTTTCAATGTAGAATTCTTTTTCCAAATCTTTGGAGATATATCCCGCATCAGCCACGAATATGCCAAGCATCTCTTTGTTCATTTTTTTGAAGGTTTTTCGATCGTCTCCATTTCCTGTTCCAAAACTAACTGCAAGTAAGTTTCTTTTCAGATCGGTGGTAATGCTCATTTTAAGCCCATAGTAGAAGCCTTTTCCCGAATGTCCCCAGGATGAAAGCATTTTCATTGTCTTGTGACGTTTGGCATTTTTGTTCAGACAGACTGGAATATCGGTGGAGTCGGTGTGCTTGATTATGTGAGCATTTCTCTGATTCCATTTCAGAATTGATTGCAGAATGAGCAGGGCGTATATTGCCAGACGATTCATATTCACCACCAATGTTTTGTAGGAACATTTTAAAGAAAATATTTCCCAGACTGATTTCTTTGTTTTGACTCCTTGCATTTGTTTGAAGAGCGAGAGAGCTATGGTATCTTCCGGAGTGTTGGCTAATTTTCGACCAGTGCTTTTAACTATCTTTAATTTAAGTTGCTTGAAGAAAAATCTCACTTTTGTTACAATACTATTGTATTTTTGAATCGTGTGATTCATAACAAAAAGCGCCTCATGGTGCTTTTTGTATTTTAACTCATTTTAGGGGAAATGGGGAGTTTCGTAATTCAGAGTATTCTTATCGGCATTTTGGCATTTGCACTGATTTTATTCTTTAGCTTTATCTCCAAAAACAAATGGGGGATCATAGCTTCAATTTTTGCACTCGCATTTTGTTTTGGAATTTTTAGATTTAACATGGTGGATATTCCCGCGCCTGCCGTTTTCGAATCTCAAGTAGATCAAAAAATATCTCTCTCTGGAAAAATCATAGATGAACCAGATATTAGAGAAAATAATCAAAAATTAACTATTGAAGTTTTGGCTCCTCAAGGTCTTGCCTTTAAGGATTCCAAGACAAGACCTTTTCCCGCCAAAACGAAAATCCTGGCAACGGTAAACTTCGGTCAGGATTTTAAATACGGTGATGAGATAAAGTTTTCTGGAAAATTGGAAAAACCGAGTAATTTTATCACCGATCAAGGAAAAAATTTTGACTATGTGAATTATTTAAGAAAAGACGGAATTTTTTATGTAATGAATTATCCGGACGCTGAAATTATTTCGCGGGGCAATGGAAATAAAATCAAGAACTTGCTGTTTTCTTTCAAAGAAAAATTTTTAGAGAAAATGAATTTAGAAAGTCCTGAATCGCTTTTGATGGGCGGCCTTATTCTAGGAGAGAAATCATCATTTAATCAGTCTTTAAGGCAGTCTTTTATAGATACAGGCACGATCCATATTGTAGCTTTGTCCGGGTATAACATTACAATAGTAGCCGAGTGGTTTATGAAGTTATTTGCTTTTCTGCCGAAAAATATCGGTATTGGAATGGGAATATTCGCAATTTTATTTTTTATATTAATGACTGGCGGCACTTCTACTGCGATACGGGCTGGGATAATGGCGACTTTGGCGCTGATTGCCCGCGCGACTGGCAGAAATTATGATGTCGCGCGGGCGCTTCTTCTGGCGGGTGTTTTTATGATTATTTTAAATCCATTTGTGCTTGCGTATGATGTTTCTTTCCAGCTTTCCTTTATCGCCACAACTGCCGTGATTTTCTTCACGCCAAGAATTGAAAAATATTTTTTGTGGGTAACTGCCCGTTTTGGATTCCGGGATGTCGTATCAGTTACCTGCGCGGCTTATATTTTTGTCTTGCCTTTCATTCTTTATAAAATGGGCAATCTTTCTCTAGTCGCTTTGCCAGCGAATATTTTAATTCTTCCTTTTATACCGATTACAATGCTTCTTGGTTTTCTTACTGGCTTTGCGGGATTTATTTGGCACATATTTGCCGCGCCGTTTGGATATATTTCGTATTTATTTTTGCACTATGAGCTTGGAGTCATCAGTTTCTTCTCTCATCTGCCGTTTGCCGCTTTTTCTATTCCTAATTTTCCTCTTTTATTGACTGCCACGGCATACGCCTATTTTATTTATAAACTTTTCGGCAGGAATATGAAAAGTTTCTTTATTGAGCCGCTTTAAAATTATTTTCTATCACCTCCCAATTAAGATTTGCAAAAAATGCCTCCACATATTTCTTTTTTTCTGATGTTGGATAGTCATAAATAAAAGCATGTTCCCACATATCAATTCCGAGAATCCAATTAAGTCCGTTTAGTTGTCCTAAATGTTGTTCATCTATCCAAGCGTGCACTAATTGCTCTGTTTGCTTATCGTAATACAATACCGCCCAACCGATGCCGCGAGTCATAGCCAAAGCTTTGAATCCGCCAAGCCAAATTTCAAAAGAAGGCGCCTGTTTTTCGATTATCTTTTTTAGCTGAGAATTTGCAGGCAGATTTTTTGCTCCGCCTTCCAAAGATTTGAAATAATATTCATGATTTCTCATTCCATTAAATTCAAAACTAAATCTGCGCTGAATTTCGCTTACAACATAAGGAACAAAGATGTCTTCTTTTGCATAACCTTCATATTCAGGAATTTTCTCTAGGATAAGGTTTGCATTTTTTACATATCCCGCATAAAGCTTCAGATGTTCCTCAGTGTTTTTGGCTGATATGCCTTTCAATGCCATGATATTAAATTTCATTTCTTCAAATTTTTTCATGATATTATTGTAGCATGATTCAGAGTGGCAGGAAATATGGTCTGTTTGTTTTTACCTTTTTGCTTTTATTGGCAACCATTTTTCTTTTTTATCAAGATTTTAAAAATTCTTATAGGGGTTTAATATTTGTCATGCTTGATGTTGATCAAGGCGATAGCCTTTTTATAGAGTCGCCGACGGGAACGCAAATATTGATAGATGCAGGTCCGCCGAGAAAAATATTAAGCCAGCTCTCGCGAGTTATGTCGCCATTCGATCGCACAATCGATGGCATTATTATTACTAACCCCGATCAAGATCACATTGGCGGTTTTGCTGATGTTTTGAAAAATTATAAAGTGGATATGGTATTTGAATCCGGAACCCTGAATGATTCTAAAACTTTTCAGAATCTTAAAACAGAAATAAAGAATAAAAACATTCCGGATATTTTAGCAAAAAAGGGAATGCGTTTGAATATTGGAGGTGGGGCAGTGATTGATGTTTTATTTCCTGATAGGGATGTTTTTGATTGGTCTCCAAACGATGGATCAATCGTGGCTAAGCTTACTTATGGCAATACTTCTGTAATGCTTACCGGCGATGCCACAACTGAAACAGAAAAAATAATTCTTGCGGGGAATTCTAAAGATATTCTTTCTAGCACATTTTTAAAAGTTGGCCACCATGGTTCGCGCACTTCAACTGGTGTTTCATTTGTGCAAGCTGTAGCTCCAACTTATGCGCTTATATCAGACGGCAAAAATAATAATTATGGTCATCCACATCAAGATACATTGGATACCTTAGCTTCCTTTGGCGCTAAAATTTTTAGAACTGACCTGATGGGTGCCATAATTATGAAATCTGATGGAAAAAAAGAGGTGTTTTCATTTTACAAATAACCTGTGATACAATGTTTTGATGCGCGATAAACTGGTGGAAAAATTAATAAAATCTGAAGAAAAAAGACAGCGAGAAGGGCTTGAACTTATTCCTTCTGAAAATTATGTTTCGGAAGATGTTTTGAAAGCTAATAGTTCGGTATTTACCAATAAATATTCTGAAGGCTATCCGGGACGGCGTTATTATGGGGGGCAAGATTTTACTGATGCCGTTGAGCGTCTGGCAATTGAGCGTGTATGTAAATTATTTAATTGCAAATTTGCCAATGTCCAGCCGCACTCTGGCGCTCCTGCCAATTTAGCCGTATATGCGGCGCTCTTGGATCCCGGCGACACAGTGCTCGGCATGGATTTGTCGCACGGAGGGCATTTGACTCATGGACATCCGATGACCCTTCCTGCAAAGATTTACAAATTCGTGACATATAAAATGAAAAATCCCGAAACGGGAGAGATTGATTATGAAGAACTACGTCGAGTGGCGATAGAAAAAAAACCGAAAATAATTCTTGCCGGATTTTCAGCGTATCCACGTACTCTGGACTATAAAAAATTTGTAGAAATTGCTCATGAAGTCGGAGCTATTACAATGGCGGATATGGCGCACATCGCTGGGCTCATCGCAGCTGGTGTACTTCGCAATCCATTTGACGATGGTTTTGATATCATTACTTCCACTACACACAAAACATTGCGTGGTCCGCGTGGAGGAATAATTTTAACTCGTGAAAGCGAGGAAATAGCAAAAAAGATTGATAAATCAATTTTCCCTGGTATTCAAGGCGGTCCGCATATGCATACTATTGCCGCAAAAGCTGTTGCCTTTGGCGAGGCAATGACGCCAAAATTTAAAAAATATGCCGAGCAGATTCTTAAAAATGCAAAGGCGATGGAGGAAGTTTTGTATAAAAATAAAATTAGAATGATAGGTGGTGGAACCGATAATCACCTTATTTTAGCTGATGTTTTTGGTTCTTTAGGGGTGACAGGCAAAGAAGCACAAACAGTTTTGGATGAGGTTGGCATAACGCTCAATATGAATGCTATCGCAGGAGATACCAGAAAGCCTCTTGATCCTTCGGGTATAAGGTTTGGTACGCCAGCAATCACTACGAGAGGTTTCAAAGAAAAAGAATGTAAGCAAGTCGCTGAATTAATGATTGAAGTTTTGAAAAATAAAGATAATAAAAAAATAAAAGAATCTGTGCATAAAGAAATTAAAAAACTTGCAAAAAAATTTCCGATACCGAAGGGGTTTGTATAAAATTTTATGAAAACAAATAAAAAAGTAATTATAATAACGGGCGGGAACAGCGGACTAGGAAAAGCTACCGCTGAAATTTTAACTTCTCAAAATCAGGTTATAATTTTAGGTAAAAATGCAAAAGAAATTGAAAAAACTGTTAAGGATTTAAAATGCGACGGAATTATTTGCGACGTTACTGAAGAAAAACAGATTCATAACGCATTTTCGCAAATTGTTAAAAAGTATAAAAGAGTTGATTGCTTGATAAATTGCGCAGGGGTTTGGATTAAAGGTCCAATTGAGCAAAATAGTCCCAACGAGATACGCAATGCTATTTTGGTAAATACACTTGGAACAATTTTAACAGTGAATGCCTTAGTGTCCCAGCTGAAACAGCAAAAATACGGAAGAATAATAAATATCATTTCTCAAGCTGGTCTTAGCGCCAAACCGGAGCGCTCTGTTTACAATGCCTCAAAATGGGCGGTGACCGGTTTCACAAAATGTATCCAATTAGAACTAGGCCCTTTTAATATTAGTGTTGTCGGGTTTTATCCAGGATTTTTCCATACAGATATTTTTGAAAAAGCAGGAGACCATAAAACTGATTTCAGTACAGCAATGCCCGTCGAGAAAGTGGCGAAAGCGCTTGCATCTTTAGTGGAGACTGATTCAGAACTAGTCATAAAAACTTTTGAAATACAATCCATAAAACAACCCTAGCTACTTTAGTTAAATAAAGTGGAATAAAATAATTTTCAATTTCATCTCTTTTCTGCTATATTTTCTGTATGGCAAAAAAGGGTAAACTTATAGTCATAGACGGCACGGACAGTAGCGGGAAGGCGACGCAAACGGAACTTTTGATAAAACATTTAAAACGTGATGGTCTTAAAGTAAAAGTTGTGGATTTTCCGGATTATTACTCAAATTTTTTCGGTAAATTTATAGGACATTGTCTCTCGGAACAGTATTATAATTTCGTAAAAGTGCATCCCAAGATTGCTTCGGTGCTTTATGCGGCGGACCGCTTTGAATCAAGAGATGAAATTAAAAAATGGCTGAAAGATGGATATATAATAATTGCCAACAGATATGCCAGCGCCAATCAAATCCATCAGGGCGGGAAAATTGCTAATACAAAAAAAAGAGAAAGTTTTCTAAAATGGTTAGCGGAAATGGAATATGAAATTTTTAAAATTCCGAAGCCCAATGTTATATTTTATTTGAGTGTGCCCATTCCTGTTGTTTTAAAATTAATCAAAGAGAGAAATAATAATGGCAAGAGAAGTTATTTAGGCAAGAAACAAGATGTGCATGAAAAGGATGTTAGTTTTTTGGAGAATTCTCGAAAAACTGCGCTTTGGCTCGCAAAAACCCAAAAGGGCTGGATTAAAATAGAATGTGTAAAGAATGGAATTTTAAATACTCGGGAAAATATCCATAAAGAAATTTATGAAAAAATTAAAAAAATTATTAAAAAATAAAAAACCAATAATTGTTTTCATTTATGGTCCTATGGCAGTAGGGAAGTTTACTGTGGCAAGAATTTTAAGTAAAAAGCTAAGATATAAGTTTACGCATAATCATGCACTCAATGATCTAGTTGATGGAATATTTACTCGCGGAACATATGCGAACGGTGTGATGAAAGATCGTCTGAGATACGATTTATTAGAGAATGCCGTTAAGGCAGGAATTAGTCTTGTAACTACTCATGCTTATTCACACAATTATGTTTCGCCGGCTGGACTTACAGATCCAAAATATGTTCAGACTTTAGAGAAGAAATTAACCAAACTCGGTGCGCAATTCTTTACCACTCATTTAAAAGCAAGTAATGAAGAATTATTACGCAGAGTGAATATGAGTTCACGCAAAGCTTTTGGCAAACTTACAGATAAAAAAATCATGCGTAAATTTATATTGCAAAAAGATTGGCAGACTTCTCCCAAGTTAAAAAATAATCTTGTGATTGACAATACAAATCTTTCTCCTAAAAAAGTCTCGGATATAATTATTAGACATTTCAAAATTAAATCTTAAAACGCATTTAGCAATAAGAAACGGTCGTATGCTAATGCTGTTTAAAGTTAAATTTATTTTTCAAATGTAATTCATTATCTATTTTTTCAGCTAAAACAAAGCGCACATATCTTCTTGCATTATAAAATTCCAAAATAAATTCAATTTCTTTTCTGCAAGGATAAGGATATACAAATACTGATTTTTGAAGTTCAATAAGACCTATTTCCCTGAAATGTAACCGCAAAGAATCGCGCAGTCTTCTCAATTTTTCTGGAATATCAAACATAACTATCCGCCATTTTCCGTCCCATCGTGTCGGCTTTTTTATTTCCATTTTATCAATATTGAATTGTAAAGCCTTTCGTTTCCCATTTTCGCTGAGAATAAGTGAGGGGTACCCCAAATCCTGGACACATTTTCTCTTCTAAAAAGAAGTAGAATAATGTCATGGAAAACAACATATTAAATTACAAAAGCAAAAGAGGAGTTCATGTGCCCGGAGATGTCAAGGAATA
>Ga0209518_1002392_pt1 | contig 17615 bp, 32 predicted proteins | sample RifGroB1_FD_183993 | JGI IMG/M metagenome (GOLD analysis project Ga0209518, IMG submission 183993) | Groundwater microbial communities from Rifle, Colorado, USA - Groundwater B1 (SPAdes) (version 2) | ecosystem: Environmental > Aquatic > Deep subsurface > Groundwater | place: Rifle, Colorado...
ATAAATTAAAAAAAATAATGGGAGAGGAAAATTTCAACCAAGAATTTCTACTTATTCCACGAGCATTAGACTCAAAAATATTTGATGTCTCGAATGTTTATTGGTTTTCAAACACTGACATAGAAGATGCAACAAGAGATTTGTGTGTTGGCGCGACAGATTTATCAATAAGCGAGCAAGGAGATTTCAAATCAACATCCATTATATCATTTATAAAAGGCAAAATCTACTTAGTAAAACAAAGAAACAGAAAAGAACGCCTTGGGAAACATATTGAAGGTATGTATACTATGGGAGAAGAATATAATCCTGAAGTAATGTATTTTGAAGATCCTACAAAAGATAAAGACAATACATCAACAGTTCAAGAACAATTTGAATATGTAGAAGAAAAGAAGGGATATCCGCTACCAATAGAAAAGATTAATAATAACGGTCTAAACAAAGAAGCAAGAATTGAATCTACTCTATCTACTTTGGTAGCCGAAGGAAAAATCTTATTCAACGAGGATGATCCAGAACAAAAAGAAGTGATTCGACAAATGCGACAGTTTCCTGACGGTATGAATGATGATGCTCTTGACAGTTTAGAGATAGGCGTCAGGAAAGGTTTAGAATTGTTAAAACAAAAAACCTCAAGGCATAAAGGAATATTAACAAGAAGAAGAGAAAAAACATCGAATATATTAGGACATAATTATGATTAGTACTAAATTTGAAAAACAAATATTGACTGCTGGGGTCATTGAACGGGCATTTGATACAATCGCTGGTATCATGCCTGACCCTGATGAAATTTTCAGAATGAAAAGATATGATTATTCTTTTTTTCGAACTCTTTTAAAAGAGCCGACGTTTGATGGTCTTTGGGAAAAAAGAGTAGCTTCAATATTAAGACAAAAATATTCATTCATTCCAACAAACGAGAGCGCAGAAGCAAAAGAAGCCTCTGAGTTCTTCAACAAAAGTTTCAAGAAAAAAAATATGCTTCAAATATTTGCTGATATAATTGAATGTCAACTTTTTGGTATTTCTATACTTGAAATAGAATATGAAGTAAAAACACGCAATGGAAGAGTTTTTCAAGACATAAAAAATATTTGGGGAAAACCGCAAGAATGGGTAGCATTCGATAAAGACAATAATCTTGTTGTGAATAAGCCTTATGCTACTAATACTCCTTTGATGCAGGAATATCCGTATAATTTTATATTAACTCAATATTGGCCAACGTACAAAAACCCTTATGGGAAAAAACTCGCTTCTGTTTTGTTTTGGATGTTGGTTTTTAAAAAGGGCGGTTGGAAATTTTTTACTTTATTTTTAGAAAAATTTGGTGGTGCTTTTGCTCATGCGGAACTTGAGCAAGGAGATTTTAAAAATAAAAATTTTAAAAAAGAGGTATTGAATGCTTTAGATTTATTGGTCACTGGTGGTGTCGCTGTTTTCCCCAAAGGCGTAAAAGTTACAGTAACAGAGTCAAAAGACAAATCTGGAGCAAAAGACCTTTTTAGTGCATATTTAAAAGAAATTGACAATACTTTAGCATTACGAATTTTAGGTGAAGTATTGACAAGTATTCAACAATCTACAGGTGCAAGGTCTGCAACTGAAATAGCAAACGAAGTAAGAAAAGAAAAAACTGATTTGGACATCACACTAATAGAACCTGCAATTAATCAAGCCTGCAAAAATTGGTCTATTCTAAACTATGGTACTGAAGAACCTTTAGTTGTTTTTGAGTTTGAAAAAGAAAAAAGACTGAACTCTGATAGAGTGGATAGGGATATAAAATTAATCAAAGAATTCAATCTCGAATTCACTACTGATTACATTTCAAAACACTATGACATTGAATCAAAATATTTCATTGTAAAAGATACAAATGTTAAAAAAAATAATCAAATAGAAGTAGAAGAATCACCCAAAAAAAAAGGTGAAGAAATAATAAGTAAACTAAAAGAACATATTGAAGAAAAGAAAAAAAATGGGAAAAAGAAAAAACAAGAAAACTCATTTAGAAAGTTCTTCAATAAAATCGATAGTTTTTTTTCAACGAATAAAATGGAGAAAAAATTAAAGAAAGAAAAAAAACTCATAGAAGAATTTGCAACGAAAAAAGAAAAAGAATTCCAAAAAGAGACTGATAAAATCATTGATACTTTATTACAAGATTTAGAAAAATGCCAAACTTTTGAGGCTGTTATTGAACTGCTATTAGAAAATCATCCAAAAGCAAAGTTCGATGACCTTGTTATCATAGCAGAAAACGTACGATATGTTGCAAGTCAAATCGGTGCAAAAACATAAAAAAACAAGCTTTTTTATTGCTTATGTAAAAAATATCGATTTTTAAATTCATCGCAGAATTTGCCTGTTTAGTACTGTTTAGAAATCGATTAGTTAGGTAGGTTGGAGATAAGAATGTTGCGTTTACAAATTTTAGAAACTATAAAAAAAATGTTTGGGTATAATGATCCATTTTCAAAAAAAGAGAAAGATAAGTTCTACCCAGAAGAAGCAATCAAATACTTGAAATCAAAAAAACTTGTACCAACTGAAGATTGGAATGACTTGCAATTTGGCGAACACTCACATTGCTTCACTGTTGCTCACTCAATGAAAACTGCTATTTTAGAAGATATTTTTTCTGAATTAAATAATTGTTTAAAAAATGGTTTATCGGTCAAAGCTTTCAAATATAATATCAGACCTACACTTGAAAAAAAGGGGTGGTATGGCGGAAGAGATGATATATCAGAAGAGAAAAAAGAAAAGTATCTCACATGGCGATTAAATTTGATATATTTTGTTAATATATTCAATGCTTATGGCGCGGGTCGATATAAACAAATGATGAAAATAAGTGAAGCACGCCCTATTTGGGTTTATGCGGCTATCGTTGATAAAAGAACGAGACCGCAACATTTAGAACTTAACGGCAAAGGCTTTCGATATGATAATCCTTTTTGGAATTCTTTCTACCCGCCAAATGGCTGGCGATGTAGATGCTCTGTTTATTCACTCTCAGAAGATGGGGCGAAAAGACAAGGTGTTGAAGTTTTAGAAGAGACGCCAGATGATTGTACAAAAGAAAACTTTTGCCCTCCAGAGTGGCGATACAACCCGGGCAAAGAAAAATGGAGTCCCGATTGGAAATCTTATGATTTTTTAAATGAAACGCTAAACAAAGATGGAAAACCATTGATAGAAGAAATAAAATCTTTATACACCAAAAATATGGAGAGTATCAATAAAGAAGAAGGAATAGAAGCCGAATTTGATACAGTAGAATCTGCAAAATATTTGACAGATGCTACATCTGAAATAAAAGCAAGAAAATTTAATACTCCAAAAAAAATAAGTTGCAATAGAGAAAAACTAGAAGAAATATTAAAAAGCAATGGAATTGATATAAAAAAAGTAATTTCTTATTTCAACCCAGAAGATGAAACTATATACTTCAATTCTTCTAATGAATTGTTTACCGAAGGTAAGATTGATAGAGATGTTATAGAAGAACAATACAAAAAAAAGATACTTTCTACTAATAGTATTTACCATAGTATATTCAAAGAAGCGGGTAGTTACTATTTATATAATAAAAGCAAAGAATTATATCAAAAGGCAAAAGAGCGGATTTTTACAGAAATAGAAAAACAATTAATAGAAAAAGAAGTTAGTGAAACTGCAACTAAAAATGGACTTGAGTTTGTAAAAGATGTTTTTGCTGGTCAAATAGATTACAAAAATTATAATCAAAAAATCATTGATATATTTAATGAATTAGTTAGTTAAGGTTATTAAATAATTTTTTTTGACCATTTTTCTTTTCTGCTAAGTATAATTTTTGTTGATTTCTAACCCAAGTCATAGACTTTTTATATTTTTTTCTGATAGTAGATAATGAAAGATTATTTTCAAAATCATCAAATATCTCAGAAGTGTCTACTATCTGACTTGGGAAATATACTGATGTTCCACCAAAATTAAAAAGAAGCTCGTCAAATTTATCTTTACCTACGATATTTTTAATGAGTTCAATATCACTAATCTCTCGAATTGCATCAAAACACACAACATTATCTCCTTAATCTATATTATTAATTTTATAAAACCTTGTCAAGAATTTTATTAAAAAAATTAGGTTTAGAGATTGCTTTGTAATACTTAATCTAATTTTCTTTCTCCTAATTTAATCTTTTCTTAAATATCTATTAATCTAATATTTTTCAACTCAAAATTATTGATAAGATTTTTCATCTTCATCTTCATCTTTAAATGACAATTCTTTGATTTCTGTTACATAGACACCATTAAAGAACATCTTCATTTAATTAATCTCCTTTTTCTGCAATTCGTCGAACTCTGCATCATGAGTAAACTCAATATCATCTACTTCAATTTTAAATTGATTTCTTAAAGTCTCGAGAAAATACTCTGTTATTTCAAAAAGCATAATAGTAAACTTTTGCAACGCTACAAGAAAGTTGATGCTATTCGTTATTTTATCTTTATCGTTTGATTTTAAATTAATTTTTCCTTTTTCTAAAGTAAAACCATTCCATTTTTTAGTCCAAAAAAGTTTATACCCTACATTCGTATCATCATTTAGAAAAATTGTGCCAGACAGGTCATGTTTTTCTAAAATTTGTTCAATTTCATTCATTGCTATTTTTAGATATTTATCATTCTGCATACAGCCTCACTTTACAATATCAAGAGAACTAAACCTTGCACTCAAATCAATCTCAGATAAAAACTGCTGAGTCAATTCAACTTGTTTCAAATCACTGATACTATCGTCTTGAAAACAATCAACAATATCTGGGTCGACTTCATACTCTTTTTCATATTTAAATCTAAGTTTAACTCTTAGTTTTGACATTTTCACCCCTATAAAAACAAGAAAGTATATAAGCAACTTTAGAGTCTCTATGAATACAAACTCTACCATATAATTTATATTTTTTTAAAATTGCATTAATTTTTTTTTCAGATTCATTGATTTTCAATAAGTCTGTATTATTTTCGTAAGTATATATAGTTGCATTCAAACGATTTTCGTTTAAAACTTTTTCTATCTCTAACACAGATTCGTCGTCTACCCCAAATCCATTAAATTCCAACATGTTTTTTTCCTTTAATTTTTTTTATTGCTTCAGATATTTTTTCAACATCTCTATGAATCAAGATATTGAAACTTATTTTTTTTACAATACGATAAATAAACTTTAGCAATGCTTCATCTGTCTTACTGATCACAAACTCATTATTTTGCCACAAACGGCGTAACATTGCAATTTGTTGATCTGTTGCAGGTTTATAGAAACCTCGTTTTTTTGATATTGTATTTATGTTTTTTCTTGCTTTTCGTGCTGTTGATTCAAAACCAAGAGAAGAAAAAATATCCATCAAGTCTTTGAATTGTTGATTTGTCAAATCTTTGCTTGTTTCACTAACACAACCAACATCAAAAAGCATTTTTCTATAGTCATCATCAGAAAAATGAGGTAAGTTTTTCAAAGCCCAGTGTTTTGCAACATGAACTAAATCGCTTTTAGATTTGTCAATTTTATTTGATATTTTTAGCATTTTCTCGCTCCTCGTATAATATACATAAAATTATCCCCTAAAAACTTAGTCCTTTTCTTAAAAAAAAGAAAATTTTTGGACATGATAGAGCAATGTGTTTTTTTTGTAGAACTCAATTAATTTTAAAATAGTTTGATGTTCTTCTTTTATTCTTTTAGACAAATTTCTTTCTAACTGCTCTTTACAATGTTTTTCTAATTCTATTACTTGTTTTTCAAAGTCTTCGTTCTCCATTTATTTTTTCCTCCATTCCAAAAGTCCCCAAATCGACAAAAACAAATATATCAACATCAACATTGATTGTTGATATATGCCTTTTTGGAAATCCAAAATAGCCCAAAAACTATTAGTAAAAATCCAAAAAACAAAACAAATATTGTTTTTTCTGATATTCAAAACTGTACCAACCAAAGAAAATATCGTAATCAACCAAATCATTTATTAAACTCCAATTCTTTTTGCTCTTGTATTTCATCTAAATCATAATATTCTTTTGAAATGAAATAATGTGACTTCAAGTCTGGGATATTAAAAATCAAAATTTCAGACTGATGTTTAACATTTGGAAAAACATCCAAAGGTAACGAAATAATACTTGTGATTTCAGCTCCGCAACTCAACAAATAGTCAGTTCTGTTTGATTTCTTTAATTGATTCAATCTGAAACCAAACGGAACAATTAAAACCACCGGAATATCATTTGCCCAAGTCAGAAAAATTTGCCTTAAAAATAATTCTGGTAATAATGGTCTTGATTTCAAATTGAACTCATTTTTAATTTTATTAATATATTCTTTTGTTTCACCTTTGCCAATGTTCCAAGGTGGATTGCAAAAAATACAAGACGGATTTAATAAAAAATAATTATATTTATTTTCAGTCAACAAGAAATCATCTTGCCAACATCTGTTAGAAAAATGATTCTCTATATTATTTTTTTCAATAGCATGTATTTTAAATCGCTTGAATTCTTTTGTGAGATTCCCTGCACCAGCCCCAACATCAATGATAGTTTTATTATAACTGAAAATTTTATTTTCTTTAAGTACGTCATAAAGAAAAGAAGATATTGAATTTGGTGTCTCAATTTTATTTTCTTTTATGTTTTTAAAATAATTATTCTCGCCGATACCGCCCATCATCAACCTCCAATAAATTTAAAATCTCTTTTAAACTCTTTCCATTTTTTATTAAAACTCTAAAACAAATTCTCACACCTGCATGTTTTTGATCTTCACTCAAATTTCTATAAATTTGCCTAAACTGTTGTGGTGTTTCAATCTTATCTTGCTCTAAAATCTCTTTAAAAGATAAATCAGAGAAAGAGTTTCTCAGAAGATTGCGATATTTTTCTATCAAATTTTCTTCCATAAATCACCTTGTTTATTTTGTACCCATGTCGCATTAAAACCTCTAAAAAGAAATCTTCTCTCAATTGCAATAGAAAGAATATCAAGCCAATTTTTGTTTTTACAAAATTTAAATGTGATGTGTATCACTCCGTGCGAATAAGGAAGAATTTGCTCAATTCTATCTAAAAACTCAGCATTGATATTCTCTCGTTGACAATATTCGATAGCATCATCTGTATTACTAGCTAAAACAAAAACCTTGATATTTTTCACATCAACCTCAAAAAATAAATTTATTGACTACAAACCAACCAACAATAAAAACAACAGCAATAAAACCAATCACCTTTATAATATCTTGAACATCTTTTGGTAGTTCATTCCATTTTTGTTTTAAAGTCTTTTTATTTTTCATAATAACCCCCAAGGCAGTCTCATCAGTTGCAGTTGCCAGACTGCAAAACGGCAAAGTAAAGGATAATGGCATGGAAACCCTTGCCGTTTCGACTTACAGAGTTATATTAAGTCAATGATAATTTAACTGTTCTCCAAACTTCACTTTTTGCATCATCTCTAGTCTGAAACAATAAATAGTTTTTTGTTCCTGCAGGTTTTATGCTCTCTAAAATCAATACTTGACATTCTTGAAATTCTTTATACTCTTCAGTTTTTTTAGTCTTGAATTTTGCTAAACGAATTAATGCAGTTGTATTAATCTTACCTTCTTTATCCAAAGAAAATGCCTGCTTGATAATATCTGTGACGACAGGAGAAATATTTTTATCTTTTTCAATGAATTGATTAAATCTTGTTTTTGCTTGTTGTAGTTGACTGTCAAATTTAATAATGTCTCTTGTAAGAAACTTTATTCTTTTAGTTTCATCTAAATTAATGAAAGTTCTATTACCTTTCGATAATTTAACTTTATTTTTTTTAATTAGAAAATTATCAAATTTAGTAATTTCATTAAATGATTTGTCTTTAAAGTCATTTAAATTTCCTTCTAAAACCAAACCTTTTTTAAATAATTTTTCTACAAAGTCAGATTCTCTAAGAGCAACTAAACTTGCTAACTCTCGTTTTGTATCTTTATTGAAATCTTGCTTGTTTTTTGTTTCTATTTTTTTATCACTCATTTTCTTTACACTCCTAATATTTTTCTAAAAATCCTTTTAAAAAAGGATTCTTTTTTCTTACTTGTTAAAGACTTTGAAAACTCATCTTTTTTTAAATACTCTTTTATTCTATAATCAACTATGCTTTCAAAAGCACTATTATCCATATTATGAAAAAATCTCATAGCAAACTCGTCTTATGCTTAGTTCTTAAAATTTTAGAACTAGAAGAAACAAACATCGATTCTTCAGGGCTTGTTTTTTTAGTATCTGACATCTCTTCTGTTACTCTAATCATCAATTTTATTAAAGTCCTTATATTATTTTGAGACATATTAAAAAATTTCATAACTAACTCTGGAGAAATATTAGCCCATTTTGTTTTCAAAATCTTTTCTGCATCTTCAATACAATATGGAGCGTCTAATGATAAATCAACAAATACCCCTACACGAGATCTCAATTGTTCTAAATCTTCTCTAACTTGACTTATTTGGAGTCCTAAAAATTTTGTACCAGCGAGAACAATACCTATTTCACCATTCTCATTTATCTCTCTTATTTTTTTCATAATTTTTGGAGAGTCTTTAGACAGTTCAAACTCATCAATTATCAGTACATAGTTTGGATTTTGTTTAAAAAAATTGATAATATTAGAGGTTTTCAAAGTGTTGTTTGTTTTTGTTTCTAGCCCTATTTCTATTGTGATCATATCTAACAATTTTCCTACATTTGACTCAAAAAGTTGAATATAAATACAAAATCCTTTTTCAACCTTATACTTTTTCAAAGTGGCACTTTTTGAACTTCCAGCACCTCCAGATACAACAGAAATGTCTTTATATACTCTGGCTGAATCAACAGCTTCGTATATAAATTCTGTCGCATTGATTTCTACATAATCAATTTGAACTTTAGAATCCATAACCTCCAAAGTTGTGAAATACTTTGCAAGCCTTGACTCCATTTCAATTACATTTACTACACAATACCCACCCAAGTAACCAGAAAGAGCCGAACCAGAGCTGTATCCTAATTGTTTGCTAACTTGATTTTGAAACCATTGACCTTTGTTTTTTAATTCCTCTATTTTTAACATGATTTTATTATAAAAACTCATGTCATAGCCTTGAAATTTTTCTTTATCTGCCATATTTTTTACCCTCAAATTATATAAGATGATATTTTGTCATTATCTATCTCATCTTTTAAATCAAAATATTCTTTTAATATCTTGTTTGCTTTTTTCTTTGTTTTATTGACTCTTTCTATATCTTCTTTTGCTATGCCAGTGCCAAGTAATATAGAATTATCTGCTTCACAAAGAAAAATACCATCAATATCAAAAACTTTGATACGAGACATATCATCGATACATCTTTTAACTACAACTCTTTTACCTACATGTAAGATAAGTTCGGGATTGTAGTACCCTATTTTATTAATATAAATTCCATCTTGTCTTACAGTTCTGATTATTTGCTCAGAGAAAATCTCAAGCATATAATCTTCAGGAATGTCTATTCTAGTCCAGTTTTTATATTCTTCATCAAATACATCGTTTGGAGTTCGATTATTCATACCTCTACCGGAATGTTCCCATTTGCTATTATATTTTTCTATCCATTTACAAAACTCCGTTTCAAGTTCTTCAAAAGTCAACTTTATATTACTTTTTATTTGACCCCAATTCGCTTTGTGTTCTTCAAGACTTATTGCTGTGTTACTACCTACGAATGTTGGCAACTCGCAAGAAAAATCAGTAACAACATGACCAAACCACCTCTCAACAGGCTTGGCTTGTCCATGAAACTTTTGAGCAAAAGTAACATCAATCCCAAAAGATTCGAGAATACCTGTTATCTTAACTATCTCACCATCGGTGAACTCATAACTGTAACCTTGCAACATCTTCGATTTAAAGTCTTTACCATTGTCAAAATAAACTTTTTTTGGTGCACCAAACCGTAATATAGCCATCTTCAATGCCATTAAAATAGAGTATGTAGATGGATTGATAGAAACATGATACCCAACAATTTTTCTAGTGCGTTGGTCAGAAAATACCGTTATCCAAGGTCTTATTACACTTTTTTTCCCGTTGGAATGAGTTATTACACAGAAAGCATCTAACATGTGATGGTCAGAAAACCAACAATCCATCACTGGAACATCCTCTGTTTTTCTTGTTAGAAATGGTACATACTTGTTTTTGAATGTATTAGAACCATATCGCAATTTTACTTTTATTCCATCTGGTATACTATTTAGGTATCGCTTAATTACGTCGTAACTTACCAGACCGTTAAACTCTTCAATAAATTTTCGATAACACTTTTTCATTGTCCATTTTTGAGTATTCAAATACAATGCTCTAAGTATCTGTTTATCATCTACTGAGAGTGTTTTTTCTCCTGCACCTTTTCGTTTTGTACCATATTTAGTTGCGAGTTCAGCAACTGTATCGCCTTGACGGAGCCAACGACCAAATGTAGAATTATCTATGTTTGGATATTCTTTTTTTGCCTTTTCTTCTACATCGATGAGGTCGTTATTATATAATTCACAAAATTTTTGTTGTGTAACCGCACATTTATTATACAAACTAATGATATAAGATTTAATCAATCCAACTTCTTTATTACGAGTTTTTATAGTCTGTAAAGACTTGTGTTCTTTTATAACAGTTTGTTTTTTTGACTCAACAATCAAAAGTTGAATGTCCGCTGGCAGATCATCAAAGTCAAAGACTTTTGTTTGTCCTCCTTGTTTGCCCTTCAACACGAATTGCCAGCATTCTTTAGCTGCTCTTTTCAAAATCGAATCTTTTGACTTTTTTAAACCCGATTTTTGATAAATACCAACTAATTGACTAGCATCGTAATATCTCATCTTATTTTCTTCCAATCTATCTCAAAAAGTTGACCAACCGCCCCGCCGAAAAGCGACATTGAATTTAACAGGGATTCTACTTTAGATTTTAGTTTTTCCTTAGTTGCAGAATTTATATTATATTCAGAAAAAAGTTTTGCGAACGCAGAAAAATTATTTTCTATTTTTTTAATGTTTAGTAAAATTTCAGATGCCTCATCAAGACAAACCTCAATAGACAAATCTGGTTCTTTTTCTGCAATATATTTAGCAGCTTTAAGTATCACATCTTTATCATGTTGAAATTTTTGTTCTGTTTCTTTTTCTTGAAATTTCTCTTGCCTAAGTTTATCAATAACCTTTTGACTATGCTCAAGTTGATCTGTCAAATCATCTACTTGCTTCTCCAATTCTTTCTTCTCTTCATCTTCTTGTTCTACGAAATTTAGTGGTGAAAATTGCTCTTCTTGGTCTGCACTCAAAAGTGAAACAGTTTCCGTTTTCAAAAGTGACACTGTGTCACTTTTGCTATTGATAAATCTATAAGCGTCCCCAAGCGACGAAATGCCAACAGACTCTAATTCTTGTTGTTTTTCAGAAAGAAGCATATATCGTCTTGCTGTACGATAGGAAAATCCAAAACCCTGCTCTTCAATCCATTTCTGGAAATCCCCATGCGGTAATTCTTCTTTAACTGAAAGTAAAAGACCTCCAAGTTGGATTCCAGACACCAAAGCGTCATTCATTGCTTGAACTGTTCTCTCCATCGCTTCTTTATGATGCAAATAAACATTTTTAATTTTAATTATTAAATCATTATCAACAACAACATCTTTAATTTCTCCACTGCTAACAACAAGAGCGTTATCACCAAAGCCATATTCTTTAGTAAGTTTCCCTAAATTCTTCAAATCATCTTGATTAAGATTATCTTTAACAAATTCAACTGGCATTTAATATCTCCTTTTTTTCTTCAACAACTTCTTTTAAAATTTCCAAGTCATTACAATTTTCTTGCCCCCAAATACCCAAACAATAATAGTTATCATCTTTAAAACATACCGCTATGTCACATTTAATTAGATTATTGTTTGAGATAGTATAAGACTTATGATTTATAATTATCACACGATTACAAAAAACTCTTTTACGAAAAATATAAGAGCAACTCTTTTTTATTTCATCAAACAATATTTGTTTATGATCAATACTAATATCTGACATTTTAACCTCCAACATCAATCTCAATAGAGAAATTTTTGCCTTCTTGTTTGATACTTAAAACCTCGTATCCAAAAGCAAAAATTACTTTTCTCAAACTTTCTTCATTAAAGTTTGTTGCCACAACAACATCAACTATTTGCTCATTAAAAAGATGTTTTTGTACACCAACAACTTTAAAAAACTTTTTTGATAAAAAACCTACATTTTGATTAGGTAACATCTTGACATTTTCCCAATCAATAGTTATATTATCAACATTGTATAGTGATGTGTTATCTACAACGCCTTGAGGTAACACATCAAGATTATTATCACACGATATTACTGACATTTGTTTTAAATGCTTTTTCTTGAATTTCATTAAAAGCATGTTTTATCTCTGCTATTGAAGAAATTGACAAACTTTCATAGTTTTCAATTTCTACTAAACAACAAGCAATTTGCCCTTCATTAGTTTTAAATTCAATTTTTATTTTATTATTCATTCTTTCCTCCTTTCTTCTAAAGTTCGATAATCAAACTCCATTCCTTCAAAAAGCAGTTTAGATGTCTCTTTGTCATCTTCAAGAAGATTATCAAAATCTTCAACAATTAACTTTATTTTTATTGTTTTTCCATTAATGCCTGCATATGTGATTAAAGTTTTTTCCACTTACTTCCTCCAATTTCTCATCAAGAGATAATAATTCTTCTATAAAACTTAAATCTATTTCTACGGCAAATCTATCAAGCATTTGATTGATTCCGTTTACGACTGATTGAAGATTGTCTCTTTTGTCAATCAGCCACAACCTTTTTTTATTTTTAACACTTTCAATACATTGCATTCTGTCTAAAACAATTTTAATCTTTTTTTCAATATCTTCTCTTGTTTCTTTCACCCCACCTCCTTTTTTTCAAGCCGACTTGCCCCACAAATCATTCCAATCTAGGTTCAATATCTCACAAATCTTTTTTTCTCGCTCAATACTTCTCTTTTTTCCATTAATGAGAAAACAAACCATCGGTTGAGACACGCCGATTTTATCTGCAAGAACATATTGATCTAAACGAAGTTGTCTCATCTGACTTAAAATGCGTATATATCTATCAAGATTTTTTCTATCTTTTTCAGACAAACAAATCTCTTGCACTTGTAACCTCCTTACCTCCTTCATTATTTTATAAAACAACTTTATTTTTATAAATAAAGTTGTGAAAATGATTTATAAAAATTGCATTTTTCACAATCTTTACTTCTGTCGTGATTTACAACTTTATTTAATACTTCAAAAATGTTATAACTAAATAACGATGCTATTTCTGTACCATTTTCAAAATCAACACAAGTATAGATTTTGTTATCAGGTTTGATACCGAGATAAGAAATTGAATAAACAAAATCTTTTGAATATTTTCTACCAACATAAGAATATTTAATATCTTCATCTGTTGTTAAATACTCTTTTGAAAACTCTTTGAATGAATCGAAATAACTTTTTTCTGTCTCAGAAATTAAAGGATAAAGCAAAAACTCATCAACAGAATGAAAATAAGTTAAATGTCTTTTCATTGCTTGTAATGATTCTTGATATTCAAATCTATATATTGAAGATATAACTATATTAGTTTTTGGAGAATAATCATTGACGAAATCAATCAAATCAATAATTTTCTTATAATAACCTTCTTTACCTCTTAAAAGATCACAATCATAAGCATAGCCGTCAACAGAAAGCGTGATAGAATTGATTGTGTTAGGTTTAAGAGAATTAATTATTGATAATAGATTTTGTCCATTTGAAAATAAATCAATATCTACGCCAGGACATTCATCCACCAACTCTTTTAGAAACTCTTTAATATGCTCGTACTCAGATAACTCACCACCAAAAACTGTTATATTTTTCAACATGATAATTGACATATAATCTTTTATAAACTTGATTGTGGATTTATAACAAAGAGAAAGATCAATCTCTTTTGTATATGCTTTATTTTGTTTCATGTAACAATTAACACAATTTGCAGTTGAACATTTAAAAGTTGGGCTGATTTGTATTCTACTTAAATCAACTATATGTTTGATTTTTATTTGACCTATTTCATTTAACATCTTTCAATCTCCTTTCTTTTTAAAGAGCTTCTGTAACAAATATTCATTGCAGAGGCTTGAAAATTTTTCCATCTAAACTTTTTTGAAAAAAAATAACCCAAGCCAACTCCCAAACATCAACGATGTTTAAATCATTGACTATTTATATCAAGCGTTAACAACGCTTAACAACTCACATCTTAAACATCTCTCTGAGTTTCCCGATGGTATTCAGAGATTGAACTAAAGAAGTTTCTAACTCCTCAAAGTGCTTAGTAACTTCTTGCCTATTAATCTGTATATACTTTTTTCGCTTATACGGCTTTCTTGGTGTTAATGTTCTTATCATAGAATCAAAAACTTTCTCAGCAAGTAAACTTCCAAGTACCATATCTTCAGCGGTTGGCTCTGACTCAACTTTTTCAACAACTTCTTTAAACTTAAAGTAGTTATTAACCAACATTCTTTGAACTTCCCAACTTGTCTTGTCTCTGAATGTCTTTGTTAGCATTAAGTAACCTGATTCGGTAAAGAGATAAACCTCACTTGATGGATTTTGAATAAACAATTCCTGAATCGCAATTTGCGACTTAGAAAGATTAGACTGGTCACAATTTGTGACTAGTTGTTTATTCACAATAAAAAAATCAACATTTTCAACAAAGTGTATTTTATTTCTTTTAAATTGTTGATTTATAACTTTTATTTCTTTACCGTGTACATCAGCAATCATTTTTGCAGTAATCACAGGTTGTTCTTTATACACAATTAAACCAACTTCTTTATCTCCGACTTTTATAAGACTCAATTTACACCTCCAATAATCAACATATTCTATAAACACTGACAGGAAACGAGCCATCATCTCTCGCTCGCATAAACTCCACATCTTTAACACAAAGACGACCTTTAGTATCTACACAAATAATTTTATTTAAATCAATTTCATCAAACCAAGAAGATGCTTTATTTACCCATTTAGTAAAAGATGAAAACTCAAAAAGTTTTTCCATAACTTCTATTTCTATAACCATAAATTCTTCCTTACCATTGCAGATTCAAAAATTATTTTTATCATTTCCAATTGTGAAACAATACTCAGATTTCACTTCTTGACAAGCATATTTAAACGCTTGATCGATAGTAGCTACACTGTTATATATTTTAATTGTGTGCTGTTTTATTTTTTGTTTACTTATTTCAGAAAATGGTAAAGAATTTATTTTGCTTTCTAACCATTTGAGTTGTTTTTTATTTAGTCCATTTAAAAATCGATTCTCCATATTTCCTCTCCTTAAAATCTTTTTACTTAAGTTTTTCTTCAATCAGTTCTTCAAAGCGAATTTGTGATGAAGTTTTTTTACCCATATTACTTAAATGCCTATAAAAAGTAGATTGATTAAAACCACAGGCTTTACAAAACTCTATAATTGAGTTATACTTTTTTAAGATTTGTGATTTCAGTTTCAATATTTTTTCTTTTTTTGTTTTTCTACCTTTTTTCAAGGATTTAACATTTTCTTTTGTCTCAAGCGTAGATAATTTCTTATCTAAGTTTTTAATTAATTGAGTTAATGCTTTTTGGTTTTCGTTATTTTGTTTTATCACTTCATTACTTTGAGCAAGCATTCTTAAAATCATTTCGTTATTACTAAAATCCTTAGCAACTTCTTTTAATTTGAAATAACAATCAACTAACATATCTTGAACTTGCCAAGACAACTCATCACCGAAAGGTTTTACAAGTTTTAGGTAACCTCGCTCGGTGAGGAGATAAGTACCAGAGTTATTAATTTCGGACGTCCCTTTAAAGGACGCCCCAACATCTTCTGGTTTTACAAAGAAATAATCTTTTTCAAGAATAAACTTATCTTTATTTCTATTAAACGCTTTTCTTGCAGTCCCACTTACTCGTTGATGCAACTCATCAACCATCTTAAAAGTAACGACTCTTTGCTCTTTGTATTCTACAGACTTAATCTCACTACCATTTATGCTAATCAAATCCATTTGCTACTCCGTTATGTCATAATATCCCTGCTGCTTTAGCACCTGCCCCTATGGGTGCATCTGAAATCTTAATCCAAATCTTCATCGAATCTTGATTTATTGCAATGACCTTAAAATTGAGTTCTTCTAATAAAGATGAAGAAGCAATAACATCTAATAACAAATCTTTTTCTTCAAATCGAATCTTAATTAACACTTCTTCAATATCTTTTTCTCGAACTTTTACATCAAGTATTTTAAACCCATAAAATCTGAGTTTTATTTGATTTTCTAACTTATACTTAATTTCTATTAAAGATCTTCTCACTTTTGGCATAATTAAATTATGCCATTCATTTGTTAAATACAAAGCCATTTTTTTCTCCTAAATTAAATTTGACTAATAATTAAAATCTTGATAAAATATTTATTTCAAAGAACAAGGTTGATGATTCAATAGTTAATTCTCTGGGGAGGGAATGAGTACTATCTCACCACCAACCTTTTTTTATTTTCTCTAAGGTTATTTTTATAACCTACGATATATATAATATCGTATATTTAAGAAAAAATGTCAAGTCTTTTCTTAAAAAAAAGATAAAAAATTAATAAATTTAGGAAATAAACTTAAATGACAGTAGGAAAAAGAGTTGAAGAGTTATTACAATACTTTTTAAATAAAAAATATTGTAAAAACCAACAAGAGTTTTGCTTAAGATTAGGAATTAATTATAAAAATTTTACTAAAATTACGAGAAATGAAATAAATCTTATTATAGATTCTGAAAATTATGAAAAATTAATCACTAATAACATAAATATTTATTGGTTGCTTACAGGCGAAGGAAATATGTTTACAGATACAGAAGTTGGAAAAGAGGATAAACAAAGTGAAGTACAAAAAGACAAAAAGATACAAGAGTTAGAGAAGCAATTAGAAAAACTGACTAATTTAATAGAAAAGAAAGACTCAAAAATCGATGGCTTAAAAAAAGAAATCGAGACTCTCGATAATATTATCGCATATTTTGACAACGATACGCAAGTTAGCGAGAAATATAGCAGAGTACTTGAACATATTTTCAAATTGAGAAGTAAATTAACATAATTGTATATCGGAGTTTTAGCAGATAAAACTTAACTGAAAGTAAGAAAAATAAATCAAAAATAAGAGGAGATTTAACAAATGAGAGTATTTTGTAAAAAATGCAAACAAGAATTTTCAGAAGATTTAAAAGTGTGTCCAAATTGTGGACAGGAAAGAAAAATTAATTTAAAATTAATTCTAATTCCTACGATAGGAATTTATTCATTGATTATGATAGTATTTTTTGTTATTGTGATTAATTCTGAAACAAAAGAGTCAAACAATGTTACAATTACAACAACAATTAC
>Ga0209518_1002397_pt1 | contig 17581 bp, 19 predicted proteins | sample RifGroB1_FD_183993 | JGI IMG/M metagenome (GOLD analysis project Ga0209518, IMG submission 183993) | Groundwater microbial communities from Rifle, Colorado, USA - Groundwater B1 (SPAdes) (version 2) | ecosystem: Environmental > Aquatic > Deep subsurface > Groundwater | place: Rifle, Colorado...
CTGTAGCTAAATATACAATCTTTATTTAAAAATGTTACTAATTTTTCTTTTTCAATATCATAAGCCAATAATTCAATAAAAGTATTCTTAAGCTCCTGTCCGTATGCTCCGATATTTTGAATTGGTGCTGCTCCAACCGTACCCGGTATCGCCGATAAACATTCAATTCCCTGTAAGTCTTTGTCGACTGCAAATTCAACTACATTGTCCCATTCCAATCCTGCTTCTGCTGTTATAATTCCGTCCTTTTCGGTAATTGTGTTACCAATATATTTAATTACTACACCATCAAAGTCATCATCAGAAACCAAAATATCGCTTCCGCCTCCTATGATAAAAATTTGGTGTTTGTTTTTTTTGGCAAAGGATATTTTTTCAATAAGATCATTTTCCGTTGGAACTTCAAAATAATATTTTATCTTCCCTCCTGTTTTGAATGTAGTTAAATTTTTAAATGAAATATTATTCATACCTGTAAAAGTTTTTGTGCCCATTGATCACTTTCCCCTGCACCCATAACAATTACGATTTCATTTTGTTTTACGTTGTTCTTTACAAATTTAATTAAATCCTCCAATCTTTCTGTAGCAAAGACATTTTTGTGCGCTGATATTTTTGCAATTTTATCTGCATTCATTCCAAAAGTTTCTTTATCCCTGGCTTTGAAAATAGGTCCTATAATTACCCCGTCAACATTTTCAAAAACATTTTTATATTGATTTAATAATTTACTTGTTCTTTTATAACCATGTGCCTCAATCACTACCCAAATCTTTTTGTCCGGGAAGTTCTCCCTGACTCCATCAAGAGTTGTTTTGATTGCTGTGGGATGATGAGCATAGTCGTCATAAACAGAAAAACCTGATTTTGAAATACCCAAAAGCTCCAATCTTCTGCCGATTCCTTTAAATTCTTCTAAAGATTTCTTAATAATCTTCTCTTCGATACCAAGTGCAATACCTAATAAATAGACCATGTTGGCATTTTTTTGATTATGCTCGCCAATTATCTTTAAATTAAAGTGTTTATTTAAACTGTTTTTTTGAGTAATTAATATTTTTATTCCGATAAGGTTATCTACAAATTTATCGAAACTTTCAAATATTTGTTTTTCATCTTCAAAAAAATCGGGGTGGTCAAATTCGATATTATTAATTACGATTATTTCAGGATGATAATTTAAAAAATTATTATTGAATTCGTCGGCCTCAACTATGGCATAATCTCCTTTTCCGAATTTACTGTTTCCTGACCATTCAGGAACTGTTGCACCCAAAACAACAATTGGGTCAAACCCCGCATCAACTAATAGTTTTCCCGCCATTGCAGTAGTTGTTGATTTACCGTGGGTTCCTGCGATTGCGATTACTTTTTTATCTTTTAACAGGTTATTGCCTAAAAAATCTTCCCAGGTCATGGCTATATCTTTTTTCTTTGCTTCGGCATATTCCGGATGGGTATTGTTTTGAAATAAGACAGCAGGAGAAACAACAAGCAGGTCTGTGTCTTTCAAATGATTAACATCATGACCTCCTGTTTTAAGATCGCAGCCGCTTACAATATAACCCATTTTGGAAGCTAAGTCATAAACACCCTTGACGCCACTACCACCAACTCCCATAAAATGAATCCTGAGTTTTTCTTCCGATTTAATTTTACTGTTTACTAAATCTGCTTTATTAATTTGCGTCATATTCAGCAAGCCTTAACTTCATTTTTTCTTCTGCTTCACGCAGTTGTTCAGGTGTATTTATACCGTGCCATTCATTGTCATTAGGTAATTTATATACATTTACTTTATGCTTCAACTCCACAGCGATTTTAATTAAATCGACCAGATAATATTCTCCCTGGGGACCTTTTTTAACATTGTTGATGTGTGTATTTATCCAATCTTTATTAAACACATACAAACCGTCATTGATTTCCTGAATTTTTCTCTGCTCCAAAGTTGCATCTTTTTCCTCAATTATACTTTTTAATTTTCCGTTTTTGTCCCTGATTACACGTCCTAAACCGGTTGGATCTTTTTTTATAAGTGAAACAAACGTAAGAACCGCGTTTGAATCTTTGTGTTTAATGATTACGTCCTTTATAGTTTCGGGGGTGTAAAAGGCACTGTCGTCACCATTTATAACAACAAGATACTTGGTATCTTTATTTACAATTGGTAAACCAGCTTTGGCAGCGTCTGCAGTACCACCTTTAGGATTTCTTTGGATCGCGTAACTAACAGATTTGGGAAATCTATTTTGTATTAAGTTTTTTCTATATCCAACAACAATAACTATATTTAAAACACCGATTCTTCTTAGATTTTCCAACGTATAGGCCAAAATGGGTCGTCCACAGACATCACGTAAAACTTTTGGCATTTGTGATTTCATCCTTGTACCTTTTCCAGCTGCCAGAATAATAACTGAGGTATCTTTTAAACTATCAAGTTGTGAGACGATCATGTTTTTATCACTCCAGGGATGTTCAAAATTCTTTACTGTTTTGTTATCGGATAGTATCCCCGAATAGGCCATACTTTTTTCGTGACCCTTTCCCAGGAATGCAATCAAGTCTCCTTTTTGAGCAATATTTAGTGCATAAGATACAGCTTCACCCCGTTCCGGTATTGTTAAATACTTCTCTTTTGCTACATTCTTTATCCCTCTTTTCATCGTTCTTAAAATATCATTAATGTTTTCAGTTCTGGGATCTTCTGCCGTAAATACGGATATATCAGCATGTTGGGTAGATATAATACCCATTATTCTTCGTTTCCTTCGATCGCGTTCCCCAGCACATCCAAAAACCGAAATTAATCTGTTTTTGGTCTGTGTTTTCAAATACATTAGCGTAGCCAACAACGAATCGGGAGTATGAGCAAAATCTATTAGAATTTTTAATCTTCTTTCGGAGGCAATCGGATGCTTAAGTTCATACATTCTACCTTCAGGAAGAACAAATGTCTTAAGGCTATCAATTGCCATTTTTTTATTTAATCCCAGCTTTTCAATAACTTTCAGCGATGCTTCAATGTTAATGTTATTAAATTCTCCAGGAAGAATATTTAAATCAGACTTTTTTGGAGAAATCACTTTTATTTTGGAGGCGTTAATAAAACTCATCTTTACTCTTTTATATTCTTTAAATGTTTTATGATAATCAAGATGTTCGGGGGCGATGTTGGTAAGTACTCCAACTTCAAAATTAATACCCATTGTTCTTCCCTGATCAATACCATGCGATGAAACTTCGATAACTGCATATTTACAACCTGTCATGACCATGTCGTTTAACATTTTATTTAATGTAACAACATCTGGGTTGGTTACATGGAAGCCTGGTACTGAAATTGAACTTATTAATCCTGTCTTAAAACCTAGACTTGTTAACATATGATAAATTAAATGAACTGTTGTGGTTTTACCTTTGGTACCCGTGACTCCTATAACTTTTAATTTGGATGATGGGTCATTAAAGAAATCGCGTGCAATTTCCCCCAATTTCTGCCTGGAATTTAAAACTTTAAAATAATTTAGGATTTTTAAATCTTTTTCTCCATACACCAAAACAGCTCCATTTTTTATGGCATCTTCAATAAAATCATGTCCGTCCACAGTCAAACCTTTAATCGCAACAAACACATACCCTGGCTTTACATCCCTTGAATCAGAAGTTACCCCTTTAATATGAGGGGGGGATTTATCAATTTTCATGTTCATCTATCTTTTTAATTGAAGCACCCAATGCAAGCAGACGTTCTTCCAAATTTTCGTAACCTCTTTTTATTACTTCCACATTTTCGATCATGCTTGTTCCCTCGGCTACCATCGCTGCCAAAACAACTGAAATTCCGGCTCTGATATCTTTACAAAACAATCTGTCTGCCATAAGTTTAGTAGGTCCTGAAATTATTACCCTGTGAGGATCTGCTATAAAAATATTAGCTCCCATTCCTATTAAATCATCGACAAAAAACATTCTCCACTCGTACATCCAATCGTGACATAAAATTGTCCCTTTAGTTTGTGTTGCAAGTACTATAAAAGGGCTCATCAGATCGGTAGGAAACCCCGGCCAGGGACGGGTTTGGAATTTTCTCCTTGTTGCTATTAATTCAGACGGGAAAACATGAAGTTTATCTTTCACTTGCTTAAATTTCATACCCACGCTTTCAAAATAAACCAGATCCATTTTATGATCCTCAGGCATAAAATCATTAATTGTTATGGTACCTCCTGTAATTGCAGCTGCTATTGCAAAAGTTCCCCCTTCAATGTGGTCAGGCATAACTTTATGTTCAACTCCTTTTAGTTTCCCACCTTGTATAGACAAAATACTTGAGCCCACACCTTTTATTGTTGCTCCCATTTTAATTAACAGATTAACAAGATCCGTAATATGCGGTTCCCCCGCTACATCCTCAATTGTAGTTTCTTCATTTAATGAGGCTGCCATCATTAATCCCATTTCGGTTGCGGTTACTGAAGCTTCTTCTAAGAAGATATTCCCAGCTTTTTTATTTTGCCAATCCAAATAAAACCTCCCATCATTCCGTTTTACCGTAACACCCATCTTTTGCATCATTGAAAAATGGGTGTCAAGGAGTCTGTCTCCGATTTGATCACCACCAGGTGGTGTTACAACTGCTTTGCCGAATCGGACCAAAAGAGGGGCTGCCAAGACTACTGAAGCACGAAGCTTTGCACACAACACAGGATCAGGGTCAAATGAATTAAGCCCTGTTGGATCAACAGTTAAAACATGATCAACAAGTTCTGCTTTGGCGCCTAAATTCTTTAGAATGTCAACCATAACAAAAACATCCGAAATGTGGGGAACATTGGTTAATGTTGTAGGAGAATCTGCTAAAAGGGTAGCGGGTATAAGTTTTAGAGCTGAATTTTTATTTCCAGCTACCGTAATTTCACCTTCCAATTTTTTACCACCTATTACTTCAAATTTAGCCATATATTAATATATTCTTAAGGCTCTGGTATTATACCTAATTTCCAGGTTGAATACCAAAATAATTAAACAAATCTCTCGCTACAGAATACCAAAGAGGAGCAGCTGTTTCAGAAGCCCATGGGGAACTTTGAGGCTCGGTAAGGGTAATCAACATGACAAATTTTGGATCATCTGCTGGCGCAAATCCCACAAAACTGGCAATTGTCTTATCTGCATCGTAGTGGCCTGCAATTGGAATTTGAGCTGTTCCCGTTTTACCCGCTACACCAAAACCAGGCAAGTTTGTCCATTTACTTTCACCACTTTTGGCTGCTTCTGTCATCATTATAGTTATATTATTTGCCGCATCTTCAGAAATAACCCTTCTTACCTCTTTAGGTTTAACATCCTGGCTCAAGCCTTCAATCTTGACCATATCTACAACTTGGGGAGTCATCAGAATACCTTTATTGGCTATAGCACTAACTGCATTTATAAGTTGGATGGGAGTTAAAGCAATTCCCTGTCCGAACGAAGAAGTAGCTAAATCAACTAGATTCCAGCTACCTCTTTTTCGCATTGTGGCAGACACTTCACCTTGTAGGTCAACTCCGGTTAAGGAATTGATACCAAATTTATCCAGGTAATCATAAAACTTGTCCGCTCCTAATTTCGAGGCTACAAAACTCATACCTACATTGTCTGAGTTGACAATTACTTCAGTCATTGTAGAGTTGGGGTGATATTTGTTATTCCAAGTCTCGATAAAATATTTATCCACTTTGAGCGGCTTATCACAAATATCACAAATTGTATCCAGTTCAATAACTCCAGCGTCCAAGGCTGAGGCCATAACCAAAACTTTAAATACCGAACCGGGTTCAAAAACATCTGAAATAATGGGATTTTTAAAAAGTTCGTTAGAAAAATCAAAGTATTTAACGGGGTCAAAAGAAGGGTATGCTCCCATTGCCATAATAGCACCAGATTCTGGATCCATGATTATACCTGTTGCGGTCTTGGCACCATATCTTTCTATTCCCTCCTTTAAGTTTTTCTCCAAAGAAAGCTGAATTCTTTTATTGATATGGGTCACCAGATCGGCACCTGAAACTGCACCTATTTCACTTGACGCTTGCCCCAAAAGAGGAACGCCTTTAACATCTTTTTCTCTACTTACCACACCCGATTTTCCCGAAAGGGCAATATCATAAAAACCTTCCAAGCCGAAATAACCCGTATCAAGCCCTTCTTCATTCTTACCGACAAATCCCAGAAGTTGCGCCGAGGAAGAACTTTCCGGATAATATCTAGTTTCTTCTGGTTCAAATCCAAGACCAGCTATATTTAATTTCTCAATTTTTTCTTTTTCCTCGGTACTTATTTTGTGTTCTATGGGAATCCAGGATGCTCCTTCTTTACCCAAAAGTGAGGTGATATCATCTATCTTCTCAAGAAGTAATTGTCGATAATCTTCATCTTCAATTTTTTCTTCCAGAAGAATTGGGGCAATTTTTTCGGCAATTGATTTGGAAGAGTCTTCAAGTTCCGTTATTGCCGAATATAAAAGCCAATTTTGACGCATTGTAGCCAACCAGGTTCCGTCTGACGCGTATATACTGCCGCGGGGGGCAGTAAACTTTTTAAAATCGCTGTATTGATATGAAGCCTGTAATGCTAGGTCTTGTCCTTTGACAATCTGCCAGTAATAAAGTCTGGCACCTACACCTATAAAAGCCAGAAGGAAAAAGAAAGCTAATATTTTTATCCTCATAGGTCTATTATCCTCATAGCTCAATTATCATCATAAAAAGTTAATATTGTTTAAACTATTAATCAACGTAAAAGATTACTGGTTAAGACGTCGTTAGAATCTATATAAATAATATTTTGCGGTTTAACAAAACCTAATTCCACGGCTGAAGTATCTAATTTGGCGGATGAAGATGTAATCAGAATTGTCTCGGATATTTTATGAATATTTTCGTTTACAAGATGTGTATCTCTTTCCATTTTGGCTAACTCTGCCCCCATGCCTGCCTGTTCTATTCCCATAAATACTACCACTGCCAATAGACTTAAATTTGTAATCCATAATATCTTTGTTTTCATAACTTTTTTTGTTTCAAGCTTTGCTTTGGACTTTTGGTCTCAAGCTTTGCTTATGATTTTGTAAATATTCTTAATCTTGCACTTCTGGCTTTCTGATTTTGATAAATTTCTTCTTCATTTGGTCTTCTCTCCCACTGATTTTTTTTAAACTGTCTAACAATTTCGTCCTCCCCTGAATGAAAAGTAATTACTAAAAGTTTTCCCCCGATTTTTAATAACTCGTATCCTTTATTAAGCCCTTCTTTTAAATTTTCCAGTTCACTATTAACGGCAACTCTGAGTGCTAACATAGGTAATGTAGCTGCGTCTAAACCTGGTTTGTGTGCAATTCCATAAACTACCCGTTTCAAATCCCCAACAGTAACCAAGGGTCTGTTTTCGAAAATTTTTTCACTAACTTCTTTTGCATGTGGATATTTCATTATCCTGGCAAACAAATTGGTAAGTTGTGTTTTATCCAATGCATTGACCATATCCGCTGCTGTTACACCCTGAACATCTGGATTTAGCCTCATGTCCAAAGCTTGATCCACTTCAGTGAAAGAAAAACCCCTTTCATCGTTTTTAAGATGAAGGTTGCTGACTCCCAAATCCATTAAGATTGCATCAACTTGCGAGAAATTATTATTCTTGGCAATTTCATCAATTTCACTGAAATTACCTAAGACAAATTTCCCTTCCGGAATCCGCGTTTTGGCAATATTCAGTATTTTAGGATCTATTTCTATTCCCAGTACGTCAAAGCCTGCGTCCATAAGTACTTTCGCATGGCCTGCAGTACCCAATGTTACATCTATAACTTTTGGTCTAATACTTTCTTTTAATTTTTTACCTTCTTTATCAGTAGGACTTTTAATGTGCGAAATTTCCTCAACTACTTCATTGATCATTACTGACTCGTGGTATTGATCATCTTTTTTGGGAAAGATTTTACTTTTCATTTTTAGTATTTCTTTCTTCAGATGCTATCTGTTCAATTATTTCGGATGCTACAGTTATCAATTTCTTCTGTTTCTCTTCCCAAATCTTTGTATCCCATATTTCAACCCTATCTCCCAAACCCAGAAAACTGATTTCATCCGAAAGGTTCGCGTAACTTGCCAAATTCTCAGGAATAACTATTCTACCCTGATCATCCGGTGCCATCTGATATGCTGAACCCAAGATAAATCTTTCTGTATCTCTTATAGGTGATACTATGATTTTCTGGCTTCCCGTTAATCTTTTGTAAAGTGCATCCCAACTTTCAAACGATACCAAAACTAGACATCCTTCGTACCAACGAGCGATTATGAAATTGTCTTTTAAATCCCCACGAAGAGGCGCAGGAACAAAAACTCTCCTGCCTGGGGCAACTTTGACTTGATAAGTACCTAACAACATTTATATTATTCATCTGGGCAGATGTGTCTGAGCTTGGACTTCATCCATTCTCATCCATTGTTATCCATTTTGATATTTCTTTCACGGCGTGTCAAGAGGTACTTTCACCGAACAAAATACTTACAACTAGATCAAATTGAAAACTATATACCTGATGACTTATAATATGATTATGGTAGACTACGATTATGGTCAGATTAAGACTATTGCAGCGCGTAAAGCCAAAGAGGCAGGTTTAACCGATGCGCAGGCAACATTACTAACTTCAATTCCTAATTTTAACCAAATAATAGCAGATGCTGTATCTGTAGACAGACCAACTGATCGAGAATTGGCTGAAAAAAAGATTCTGACTATGGAAAAAGGAGAACAATACCTAGCAGCTTTTTTAATAGCCGAGCACCATGAAAAACAACATAAGAAAAACACCTAATTCATCTTCTAATTTCAAATGAAATTATTTGTAGAAAAAGTTCAACCTAACAATTTGCCAACCATCTGCTTTTCCAACCGGTAAATTACTGTCTTCTAAAGAAGAAAATACACCATAAGGTCCTGAAGAGACAGAACTGACATTGCTATCTGTTGGAAGACCGAACGTTTCCATTGTTACAAAAAACTCACCCTTCACGGGTTTTTCTAATTTATAAACGAAGTTTTCGTCAATGGAAGATAAGTTGGTTTCGTCTGTTTGCATCCTAAATTTTGTAGAAAATTTAGCCAACAATTTTCCTTTTCCATCTCGAAAGCGGATAGTTAAATTCCCATTTTTAACACCTTCATCATACCTAAACTTTCCCGATGATTCTGAACCCAACAGAAGTTCTCGTTTAAGATCGGAAATTCCCGTAAGCTGTACTGTTCCAGGCACCCCCTGGACTCTACCATCTGGAAGTGTATATAAAAGTTCGTAATCAAGTGAGGCTGCTTTTTGTACTTTGAACTTTTCAATGCTTAAATCAAGCCAATGGCCATCAGATCTTGGTGTCAGAGAAACAACAGGTCGGTCGGAAAACGGAACTTCAATAGTTGTTTCATCGGAAGGTGTAACATTCTTATTTTTTCTGACCATAAAAATAAAAACCAATACAAAAACTAATAGACCTACTCCAAAGAGAATTAAAGGAAGTTTTTTAGAAGTTACTCCTGCAAGGTTTTGATTGTTCACTAATTCATTTTTTCAACTAATAAGTTGATTGTCAAGACTTTCTTCCGGGATTTGACTAATCATTAGAAAATCCCTGTTGTTTTAAACCTTCAGAAATGTGCTTAAGGTTTACAATAGCAATAATTGGATCAACTTCTTGATCGCCTAATAAAAAATGGGCTGGGTTAGTAAAAAAACTTTTTTGTGCTTCTTTTGCAGCCTTGGACAAATTATTTAATCTTTCCGGATTCATTTGAATTTATTTTAATTTATCTGAAAAATATTTCTGAAGGTCAGATATTGAAATCCTCTCCTGTTTGGCTGTATCACGGTCACGAATGGTCACTGAATTGTCTTTAAGGCTGTCAAAATCAATGGTGACACACCAGGGTGTACCTATTTCGTCTTGTGCAAAGTATCTTTTACCAATATTTCCCCTGTCATCCCAAGTTGTCGACAAACCAATTTTATGTTTAATAAGTTCATAAACTGCATGGGCTTTAGAAACCAGTTCTGGTTTGTTTGCAAGAAGAGGGAAAACTGCTACTTTATAAGGTGCTATTTTGGGATTGAGCTTTAAAAATATTCTTTCTCCATCTTCCGTATAGGAATCAATTAAGAAGAATAATGTTGCTCTATCAACACCTCCTGAGGTTTCTATAACCCAAGGAATATATTCTTCGTTAGTGTTGTTATCCTTATATTTTAACTCATGATTTTTCAAATCATAGTCTCCCCTGTGATGAATTCCTTCCATTTCGCTCCAACCAAATGGAGCTTCGTATTCAATGTCAGTAGCATATTTTGCGTAATGGGCTCTTTTATCGGGTTCATGGTCTGCGAAATGTAATTTGTCCGCACTCATACCTAAATTTTTATACCAATTCATCCTTATTTCTTTTAATTTTTCAAACGTCTTTTCGCTTTCTTTCTCATCTGGTTTAACGAAATATTCCAATTCCATCTGTTCGAACTCTCTAGATCTGAATGTAAAATTACCCGGAGTTACTTCATTTCTGAAAGCTTTACCAATCTGAGCAATTCCAAATGGTATTTTTACCCTTGTTGAATTAACCACATTTTCAAAATTAACAAATGCTCCTTGAGTTATTTCACCTCTTAAATATGAAGTTTCCTTGGGTTCAGTCACACCAAGCAAAACTTCGGTCATCAGATTAAATGTTCTGGGTTCAGTCCAGTCAGATTTTCCGTTATGTTCTGAGGAATGAGCTAAAAGTAATTCTTTATGATCAGCTCTGTATCTTTTATGACATAATTTACACTCTACCAAAGGATCAGTAAAAGCTTTTAAGTGTCCTGATTTTTCCCAAACAACTGGGTTCATTATTATCGAAGCATCAATTCCTACTACATCATCGCAGTGATAGACCATGGTTTTCCACCATTCGTTTTTAATATTCTTTTTCAACTCAACCCCAACTGGACCATAATCCCAAAAACCCTGATATCCTCCGTATATTTCACTACTTTGAAATATAAACCCACGTCTTTTCGCAAGTGCAACAACTTTCTCCATTAAATCCATATTTCCAATTATAGTATAAAGTTATTCAGAAGTAACGCCGTCAAATTCTTCTTTTGAATTAGTTGCCTCTTCTTTTGTTTTATGAATGGTCCCGTCTTTATGATGAGGTGGAGAATAAAGTGTATAAAATTTAAGAAATTCTGTTTTTGATGTGTTTATAATATTATGTCTTGATCCTTTAGGAACAATTAAGACATCTCCCAAAGAAAGCTCATATTCCATCTCATCAACAATTGCTTTTCCTGTTCCAACTTCGAACCTAAAAAATTGATCATTTTCATTGTGTACTTCAAACCCTATCTCTTCTTTGGGTTTTAAAGCCATCAAAACCAGCTGTAGATTTTTTGAAGTATGAATCACTTGTCTAAAAAAGGAGTTTGCTAGTGTGAGCTGTTCAATGTTTGACTTAAATCCTCTCATAAACTTATTGAATCACTTTCAAGATAGATTTTCAATGGTTCCAAATAATAATCTCTCCAGCCTGATTTAATTTTAGCGAATTCTTTGTTTGGTATATTTGATTGCGTAAGAATTATTTCGGTATATCTAGCTTTATCAGTTAATTCAAAAATAACTTTTGAAGGTTCATTCCATTTTCCCGAATACCAGTCCTGAATAAGAAGTTTGTTTTTAATGACTTTTTTATTTTTTCCCCAAATACTTCCACCCCAAAGAGAAAACACAAAACCCTCATCTTCGTTCATTATTGCTGGACCAGCACCCCATTTTTCTATAATTTGGGAATTAGTCAAAGCTTCCCACACCTTGTCAATTGGTGCTTTGACTTTATATGTTTGTCTCAAAGATTTCATTTTGATTGTATTTTAAAATATTCTTCTTTTAGATATTTCTTGAAAAAAGTTGTTAAAAAAAGAAAATCTTTTCTTTGCGAGACGTGTGCTTTCATAGCTTTAATTTTTATCTTATAAAAAGGGGTAACATCTAGAATCCAATCAACCTCATCTTTTGAATACCCCTCAGGAAAATAAACAAAATATTTTTTACCGACGATTTTTTTAACCCCCCTTTTTTCACAAAAGTAATAAATATTTTTTAAAAAATTAAGTCTTTCAAATAAATATGATGAGACAAAAGATACTGCCACATGATCAAGATGACCAGAAACACCATTCTGATCAAAAGTTAATATTGTGTCCGGTTTGACATCTTTTAAAATTTTTTCCACCTTACTTGCAACTTCATGATAATTTTTAAGTGACAATTCTCCATCGTGAAATCCTAAAAAATGTACTTTTTTAACTCCTAAAATTTTGGCAGATTCCAAAAGTTCTTTTTTTCTTACTTCACCTATTTTTTTATTTCTAGGGAAATCACCATTGGTTACACAAATTACCTCAACTTGGATTTTCCCTGCAAAATAGGCAATTGCTCCTCCAGCACCAAAAGCTTCATCATCTGGATGGGCAAAAATACAAACCAGTTTTTGAGGATCAATGAATTTTTTCTGCAGCATCAGGTAAAAGCCTATAATATATCACTCTTTCAGAACTTCCGTCTAACTCATGCCAACCTTTTGATTCCAAATTGTCATCATCGGGATCCTCTTCACGAGGTAACACAGTCCGACTTTCTACTCTTTCTGGATCAAAGACAAAAAACCTATTTCCTCTTCCTCTGAGGTCGGGGCTTAATCTCACTGATCCATGAGGTTTTGAAAAATAATGTTCTCCTCCTTCAGGGAGAGTCAAAATTCCCCATCCCACCTGTTCAAATTGTGTATCAAAATCGTTAGTTTCAAGTAGTGTATCCACACAACTATAATAATAGTTTTTTACCGATTTGAAAAGAGTTTATTCTTCTTTCTACAACCTGATCCAAAACTTGATCAGCTTCAATCATTTTTTTATCTTGAGGCCAATAACCAAGCAAGACCAATAAATTAAAAATAAATTCCAATCTCAAAAGTTTTAACTTTTTCGTTTTTTCAAGTTCTTTGAAATATTTTAACAGAAGCTGATAAATATCGTCATGTTTTTCGCCTTCTCTGGTTATTTTATTAACAACTTCACAAAAATAAAATCCCAAGGTCATTTTTGATAAGTTTGACCTAACAGAGGGAAAATCATTAATTAGTTCAACTTCAGTTATAAGATCAATTCCGGGAAGGTTAACTGCAGAAAACCTGACTTGAGAAAACACTTCCAAATGACCTCTTTTTCTGCTTTTTAATTTTTTTACTCCTTTAGCGAGGAGCCTAATTTTACCGTATTTTTTCGCTAAAATTACAAAGATCTTATCCGCTTCTGAATGACTTCTTTTGGCTATCAAAACACCTTCTGAAGAATACTGTCTGGGTTTCATTTAATTCACACTTCTGTTAATTCTTAATTCCTTATCAGTTTCCAACAAGAACTCTTCTTCATAACTTCCTTTGGTTATCGAATACATCGGTAAATCCGTTCCGGGCTGTTTTTGAATTAACATTTGGTAATCTTCCCCCGTCATTTTAAAAGGAAGGGAGTATTTAAAAGTAACTTTTGATACGCCTTCGGGTCTTAATTTGAAATAACCGGAAAAAACTGTTTTGTTCAGTTCTTCCGAAACTTCATATTTTTGTTCCAAACCTTCTGATGCCAGAAGTGTTGATCCTTTGGGTACATATACTCTTACCCAGTTGGGTAAAACCGAATTTAGCCAACCGTCATGTTTTTCTGTATTTTTATAGGTTATGGCAACAGTCTTGGTGATTTGACCGCTTTTGTCTATTTCAATGTCCTGATGGACTTCCTGCTTAACATATAGGTTTGATTTTCTGCCTCCAAGGTTAGAGTCGTTTATGTGAAGATAGTCTCCTTGATAATCTTTGATGTTACCTGTCACACCAAAATCAGTTAGTGCTCTTTGAGACTTTTCATCATAGATATAGAAAAGAACATGTTTTTCCATTAAGGACTTAAAGACGGCATCTATAAGGTTTGGAAGTTTTTCCTTTGGTTGAGCCATTGCGTTTGCCAAAATTGAATTCATCAAAGGTCCGATTATTTTTTTTCTGTTGTCGTAATTTGGCGGTGTGTAAATAATTTTTCCGCTGACAGGATCCCAAATAATCGGCCCTTCGGTATCTGCAAAGCTCTCAAGTTCGTATATTACCTGAGGACAATTACATCTTGGATCATCCTTGGTAGAATAGTTACCAAATCCGGATACTCCAATTTCACCCAAAACATTTAATAAGTTAACTAAAAGCGAAGTATCAACTGCTATAATTCCGTCCATTCCGTCTATTCCAACTTTTTTGACTTCTTCGCTAAACAATTTCATACCAATGGGAAAATCAGGACTATAGTTCATATCCCTTAATCTAATATTTTTTGAGATAATATAAGGTCCTTTAATTAAATCGATAATTGGCTGAGGAGCTGGATAGACTGGTTTATACTTTGCGTCCAAATGATATATATCGGCAGAATCAACAGGTTCAAATTTGGCTTTGTCTACCTTCATTATTGAATAAGCAGTCATAAACCCACCCGTAGGCCGGAGCTCCTTGTCATTTTGGAAAAGTACCAGATATTTTCTGGGTGAATCAATTCCCAACAAATATGGTGCGGCTTCAAGCACGGGTTTAGCATCTTCCAGATATGAAGCGGAACTTTCAAAGAGTAAAAGTCCTTCTTTTAGTTTATCTCTTAAAGCGATTCCACGAAAAGTTTCAGGATATCGGTTCGGGTTGATTTGTTCAAATTCAGTCGATGCAAGTTTAAGTCTTTGGGATATTTCATCCATTTTGGGAGTAATCTCAGGAATTGCTGAAACAATTACATCTATTCTTTCCTGAGCAGTTTTTTCTCCCGAATCCTTATTATCATAGCCTAAAACAGACAAATATGGCTCTATTGTAGTAAAGGCAGTCTCAAAGGCATCAAGTGAGCTCTGGCTTCCTTTTAGAGCGTGACCAAGATCAGACACATAAGCTCCACCAAAAGGGACTACTTTCATCCAAGAAATGAGTTTATAAGAACCTGAAATATTATTAACTTCGGCTCTAATTAACTTAGAATTAATTTTGATTTTTTCGACATCCGAAAAACTTTCTTTTGTGAATATAGGCTGCAGTCTTTGATAAGATGATTTCGCATTAATTGCAAAGATACCAAGAGGTAAACCAAAAAGAAGAATTAAAACCGCAATTACTGCCAGACCTATTAGTGTTATTTTTTTTAATCGGGTGTTTTTATTACGAATGTTAATTTCATCTGGTGATATTTTTGGAATAAGAATTGAGCCACTGGAATTTAAAGCAGGATTTTGAGTTATTGGTGTATTCGGTTGGGACGGATTTTGTTCTTCAAGCATTTTTTGTATTTCAACCTTAAGAAAAAATTATACAGCACCACGACCTGAGATCATAGCCCATGGAGTCTTTAAAACTATTAATAGGTCAAAGAATAGTGATTTTTTACGCGCGTAATATGCATCCATTTCAACTCTTTTATCAAAATTCACATTGCTCCTTCCGCTAACCTGCCAATAACCTGTTATTCCGGGTTTTACCTTTAACATTTCTTTAATATATTTATCGCAATCAGGAAATTGTTTTTTTTGTTCCTCCAACTCTTCTACAAAACATGGTCTGGGACCGACCAAGCTCATATCACCTTTTATGACATTAAAAAACTGTGGCATTTCATCAATTGAATATTTCCTTATGAATTTTCCAAATTTAGTAACTCTTGGATCTTTATGAAGTTTAAAGTTTGAACGCTTGTATTCAGCATAATATTTTTTAAGTTTAGGATCCGTTTTAATTAAATTATAGGCATGAGGTATCATGGATCTGAACTTCAAGTGATAAAAAATTTTTCCGTTTTTACCAACTCTTTGGGCTGTTTTATTATCTTTCTCAACCAAGATAGTTCCCGGGGAAGTCAACTTTATTACTATAGCTGAAATTAACATAAGAGGAGAAAATATGACAACGAGTATTATTGAGCTAAGTAGGTCTATCGTACGTTTTATAAGGTCGAAATACATATATAAATATAATCAGAGAAGATCTTTCCGGTTATCTTTTCTTAACTTCTCAACAATCTTCTTGACTGATTGTGAATGACTTTTGGAACAGATTAACAGTGCTTCTTCGGTATCTACAATAACTAAGTTGTCTACATCTATAACTGCTATCAATCTTCCATCGGTGTGAATCAGGGCGTCAGTCGTATCAATATTTATTACCTCTCCCCCCTCTTCATCACCTGAAATGATGACGTTACCATTCCCATCTTTAGGTAAATTTTTCCAAAGCTCATTCCAATCACCAATATCAGTCCAGCTATAATCTGCAATTATCATATAAAAATTATCGGATTTTTCAGATATCGCGTAATCAACCGATATTTTCTCAAGTTTTTTGTACTCTTTTTCTACTACTTCCTTTTCATTTTTTTTACCAATATTATCCCTAATTATGTTTATACCTTTTGATAAAGTCTTTGCATATTTATCAACCTCGTTTAAAAAAGTATCTGCTCGCCAAACATAATGGTTTGCATTCCAAAAGTAATCACCCGATTCTGTATATTTTGTTGCTAAATCAAGAGGAGGTTTCTCCACAAATTTGTCTAATTTAAAGACGTATCTTCCTTCAGAATTGGCAACTTTATCTCCTTTTTTAAGATGACCCATGCCAGTGTGTGGATAAGTTGGTCTAATGCCTACTGCAATAAGGCAATCATTTTCAAAAGAAAATTTAGATGCCGCCAACATGGTGTTTTCATAGTTTAATTGAGGCGTTACAAAATGGTCTGAGGCAGCGTTAATAATCACTGCCTGAGGATCTTTACTCATGATAAATGCAGCACCCAGAGCATGAGCCGCTGCAGTTTCTTTTTTTTCTGGTTCTACAATTATATTTTCTGTAGGGACCTTTGGCAGAAGTTTTCTTATTTCGTCTCCGTAAGGCTTGGTGGTTGTAACTACGAAAATCTTTTCCCAAGGCAAAAGTTTAGCCAATCTTTCACCAGTTATCTCTACTAATGTTTTTTTGTTGAATAATCTTAAAAACTGTTTAGGAGATCTATCAAGTGATTTTGGCCACAACCTTGTTCCTCCCCCTCCACACAATATAAGCGCGTATAAGTGATTTTTGTAGTTCCCTTTTGAATCTATCTTTATTGTATTTTTCTGCATACCGACGAATGTAATTATGATTAAAGCTCATTTTATCAAATAATGCAATTGCAGAAGTTAAAGAGGCTTTTGTTTGTTCATTAAAAAACATACCTGTCCTTCCTTCAATAACTGTATCCAAACTACCACCTTTTTTAAAGGAAATTACGGGTTTTCCGTAATATTGTGCCTCGACTCCTGCAATACCGAAGTCTTCTTCTTGGGGCATAATAAAAGCTTTTGATTTTTTATAAATTTCCATAAGTTCCTCATCGCTTACCATTCCTGTAAAACTTATGTTTGAATTGGCGATGTACTTC
>Ga0209518_1002399_pt1 | contig 17560 bp, 25 predicted proteins | sample RifGroB1_FD_183993 | JGI IMG/M metagenome (GOLD analysis project Ga0209518, IMG submission 183993) | Groundwater microbial communities from Rifle, Colorado, USA - Groundwater B1 (SPAdes) (version 2) | ecosystem: Environmental > Aquatic > Deep subsurface > Groundwater | place: Rifle, Colorado...
TGGCTCATTTACTTTGTTGACCAGCCGGTCATTTCCGGTCTTCTTTTAGGACTGGGGCTTTTGATCAAACCCACCGCCCTCCTCTTCTTCGCCCCCTTTCTCCTTATCCGTAGCCTCTCTCTTCTCAAATCCCCCAACTTCGGCCGTTCAGTTCTCCAGCTTCTAGTCTCTATTTTCCTGGCCTTTCTAGTTATACTTCCCATGCTTATCCAGCCCATTTGGCAAAAAACTTCTGCTCTTCCCGGCCAATATTTGCGCTTCCCCAGTCCGGCCATGTTTGCCAACTTGGTCACCGTCAGTGATATTCTTTTTTGGTTCCTTACCCCCCCAATTTTTATTCTCGCTCTCTTTGGTCTGTACAAATTCCGCCGTACCCATTGGCCATTAATTGTCTGGGTTTTCATCCCCCTTCTCATTCAAGTCCTCACTGGCAAATTTCTCATCCACCGCTATCTGGCTCCCTTTTTGCCCCCACTTCTTCTCTTTGCCGCATCCGTAATTCGCCGTCCTTTTACTTTTACTATTACTCTTACTATTCCCGTTATTCTCGTTCTCATCCAAACTTTCAGTCCTCCTGCCTATTTCCACCTCATGTCTAGATTCACTCCCAATTCATACATTGGCGGTTACGTCACCGCCGAAGCCTCTGGATATACTGTTTTACAAGCCCGCAATTACTTCTCCGATTTGGCCAAAAAAGGGCCGTTTACTCTTGGAGTAGGTCTGTATTCTGGCAATCCCGAAGCGGCCTTTATAGTCTATTTCCGAGACCATCCCCACATTACTGTCTCCTACTTAGACGCTCAGCTTTTTACTCAAGATCTTACTCAATACAAATGTCTCTCATACCTCAAAACCTTATATTTAGCCACCCGCGATCCGCACGCAGCCGGTCTGGCAAAATTTATGGAGCCGGTTACCACTATTACCTCTTCATATAGTGATTCTCAAATCTATGTTTCCCGTCTCAAATCCAATTGCGTAGGTACATCATTAGATATGGGTCTGACTCTCAAACCATAATTCGCCGCCGCCCTATACCCTATTGAAATTACCGCCAAAATTATAATCATCGCCACCAAAAATTTCTTAATCGCTTCATCTCTTAATCGTGAGATAGACGATATCTTAATCACTATCGCCGCCGCCACACTCCACACCGGTAAATATGGTAACAAAAACCTTCCTCCGCCAGTTCTGGGTGTTATGTACCACATACCAAAGGAAAGTAGACAATAAGCCATAATTGTCACTGGAATTTTTTTGCGCGCCAGCCATACCACCGGTAAAACCATGACATAAATTGGGTTAATAGGGTCGGCCAATCTCAGTATATTTATTCCTCCCCACACTACATCAATGGGTACTGACCCTATTGGATATATTGGATTTCCAGTACTGGCCCAGGCAAACACGTACCACGGAGCAGCCACCACCAAGGCCAAAATCACAAACTTAACGCTCTTTCTCCAGCCCATTCCCAAGGCTACCAACACTCCCAAAATTCCTAAGCTGCCTACGGCCCAGATTTTCGTGGCCATGGCCAGCCCAATTACTATGGCCGATTTGTAAATCTTCTTGTTTACCAATAAGTAGAATGCCAACACTTCAAAAAACGTTCTTCCCAGATCAATATATGCCGTGGTCGACTGCCACCCCACCACCAAGTTAGAGTAAAAGATCACAGCCGCAAGCATGGACCATTTCTGTTCCAACCATTTCCTGGCTAACTTATAAGTGACGGCTGTTGCCAATAAGCCAAATGCCAAATGCATTAATTTAGCTGGCATCTCTCCCCATACATACAACAAGTCCACCAAATGCGGCATGGCCGAATAATATAGATTTCCCCCAATGAAAAATATTTTCTGGCTCTCAAGCCACATCTTAGGAATCGGCAAGTGGTACCACAACGCATCAAATCCCCTCTCCGGCCCCAGCGCCCCCACCAAATTGACCCCCGCTTGAATAACTATTAATAAATATAACCCCCAGTCTCCAATTTCTAATTTCCAATTTCTAACTTTTGCTGCAAACCACAAACCAATAACCAATAACCAAGCAGTTACTCCCCAAATTGCTGGCCATGTCAACATTCCTACCAGTCCCAACCCCATCAAGATATATGAGTAAATTCCTATAAAAATGGCCAAGGTAAACATATTTTCGCCCGGCAGAGTATGTAAAAAATGTAATCAAAAAAAACCAGCAGACAAAATCCAATTATAAGTATTTGCACAACTTTTGTTTTCACGCTCTTCTTGTTAACTACCACCCGAAGCTTTTCCATAAATGATAAAATCAATAATATCACGGAGAGGTCGCATAGTGGTCTAGTGCGCGGCTTTGGAGAAGCCGTGTGGGCGCAAGCTCACCGGGGGTTCGAATCCCCCCCTCTCCGCCATCACAAATTTTCCAAAACCGCAGGAACTTTTCCTATTCCTTCCACTTTTATTGTTCCTTCTGGAACCTCGCCAGAGTTATACATCACCCATTTACTAGGTACCCATACTCTATGCTTAACTCCTATAGCTGCCGACGCTCTAATGTCACCAGGTAAACTATCTCCCACTACAATTGCCTGCTCAGGACTGACTCCAAATTCTGCAATTGCCTCAGCCCAATCTTCTGGACCTTTATGTTTATTTTCGTCAACAACATGAATCCTATCAAAATAGTTTCTCAAATCTAATCCATCTAACTTAAAATCTGTCCATTCTCTATTTGCGTGAGTCACCATTCCAATCCCCACCCCAGCTTCCCTAAAAGCTCCTACTGTTTCAACTGCTCGATCATGCAATTCAGGAATAATCTTATAAATCCTCATTAATGTTGGCAATGCTTCAACAAAAACTCCCCTACCCTCTGGAAACGCCTCTTCCATCCTTTGCACAACAGTCTCCCATCTTTTTGGATTTACAGCCAATTCTCTAAAAGCTTGATTATTTACTTCCTCCAACCTTCTCCACACTTCATCTACATCTGGTCCACCTAATTTTCCAACAGTCTGTGCCACAAAACTTCGCATTTGGGTAGTAAAAAGGACCTCTGTTTTTATAAGAGTGTCATCAAAATCAAATTCCACAACCCCAATTCCCCATTGGTTAAGCCTTTCTTTCAAAATCATTGTGGCCGCTATTCTAGCAGTTTTCTCTCATTTTTGTGTATCAAAAGTTGCAGTGCTTCTTCTTTGGTTACCCATTTTACTTCCGCCGTTTCCTCTCCGAAACCTTCCGGTGCATCCGCTTCATACTCCATTACAAAATACGTGATAAACTTCATCACCAATTCTCCCTCGTGTTTAAAAAATACCTTCAATGCTGGCAGTTTTTTGATAATCTTTGCCACCACTCCCCCCTCTTCCCTTACTTCTCTTATTGCCGCTTGTTCCAAATTCTCTCCTTCATCTATTAAGCCTTTGGGCCAACTCCATCCCAGGTTTCCCCGGTATTCTGGATTGGGCGTCGGCCGCCTAATCAGCCACAAATTTCCCTTCCTTACTAACCCTCCTGCCGAAAACTCTCTCTTCATACCCAAATTATATCCTCCGCACGCGCACAAACGTCAAAAAAGTGCACAGCAAGCACGTTGGTTAGTCACGGCTCCAGTCCCGATGGCTATCGGGGCGCATAGGGATTTCTTGCTAGCACTTTTAGTTTGTCGTGCGGGCTCATTTTCTCGGTTCACTCTTTTGGAGAAGCAAAAGAGTGAACAAATCGCATAAATGTTAAAATTAGCTTTGGAAACCCTGCACCCTTAGCTCAACGGATAGAGTATCACGTTGCGGACGTGATGATACAGGTTCGATTCCTGTAGGGTGCACAAGGCTATAGCCCTGAGCGAAGCCGAAGGGGAGAGATGGCCGAGTGGTTGAAGGCGCAGTTCTCGAAAAACTGTATGGGGGTAACCTCATCGTGGGTTCAAATCCCACTCTCTCCGCCCTACTCGTAAAACTCGCTCCCTTAGCTCAACGGATAGAGTAACAGGTTCCGAACCTGTCGGTGGGCGTTCGATTCGCCCAGGGAGCACTCATCTTGCCTCTAGAGGAAACTTTTCCGCCATCCACTTCCCCGCCCGGTCCATTGATGTTTCTGCAGGCTTTTCCATCAACACATATTTCCCAATCGCTTCTTTAATTTGATTCTCATTATCAATCATCACCAAATACAATCTTTTGGGGAATGATCCTGGCACGTCAACTGCCAATAATTTGTACCCCCATTTCTCTTCCACCCACCATCTTGCCATTTCTGCCCAGGTATATAACTTGCCATGCATTCTCACTCCCCGGGTTGTAATCTTGTATTCCACTTCTTGGGGTGGCACCGTCGACCACACATAATACGCAAATACTCCCGCCGCCAATGTGGCCACCAGCATCCATTCCCGGGCAAACAGCAGGATTACTCCCACCAATATCGTAATAACCATCGCTGTCGTAAAAAACTGCCTGTCCCGAGCTTTAAACGGCCTCTCCATAGCCTTCCACACCACTAGTTCCTTCTCCTGTTCTACTTGGACAGTCTCCATACAACCAATATATCACAATATGAGGTATAATTTAGCTTCAAGGAGGGTGGGCAGAACGGTTATGCAGAGGATTGCTAATCCTCGACCGCGCAAGCGGTCAGTGGGTTCGACTCCCACACCCTCCGCCAAGGCTATAGCCATGAGCGAAGCCGAATGGAGGAATTGAGCAATGGTGGCTCACCAGTCTTGAAAACTGGGGTCCGCAAGGACATGTGGGTTCGACTCCCTCTTCCTCCGCCAATGCTTAAGATTCAAAAAACCAAAATTGATGTGGAAAAAGAACTAACCACGAAAATTAAGATTATTGACAACCGTCACTAATGCTCGAAACCCACCCTTTCGGCAGTTTCGTTCCGCCTAAAGCCAGATACCTCATGCTCGGAAGCTTTACCACCAAGGAAGCATTTGATACTAAAAAGAAAGACTTCTATGTTTGGTTTTACTCGAACGGAAGAAACCAGTTTTGGCCAATTTTAGAATCAATTTACAAAACCCCACTCAAGACTCGTCTTGCCATGAAGCAGCTGTTTTCCAAACTAGATATGGCTTTAGCTGACATTATTTATCAATGTGAGCGAAGGAAAAACAGTAACTTAGATATTAATTTAACCAATATTGTCTATGCTTACGACGATATAACTAGCATTTTAGAAACCAACACTCTTGTCACTATCTTTTTTACTAGTCGCAACGTAGAAGACAAATTTCGAAGAGTTTTCAAAGGCCTTATCTCTCGATATCCAAACATTGGGTTAGTCACTCTCCCTTCACCATCTCCCCGCTTCACCATGAAACTAACCGACAAAATTAAGCGCTATCAAGAACTTCTGCCATCTCTTCCAAAGACTTAGTTTCAAAGAGTTTGGCCCTAAGATCTCCCGCCCCATCCCATCCCTTGATATACGCCTTCACAAACTTCTTCATAATGGCAAAGTTCTTAGTGTCTCCCCATGTTTTCTCCCACAGTTTTACATGTTTCCGCAGTAAATTTATACTTTCTTGCGGGCTGAGCGTTGCAGGCTGTGAGCTGAACGCGGTCATATTCTCAAATATGCCGCGTCCTATCATCACTCCATCCACTCCATATTCTTGTGCTTTGAGCTTTGCGTCTTGCGCATTTTTTACATCGCCATTTCCTATAATTGTTGTTGCGAAGGGCTGCAAGGGTTGCGAGATCGAGCGCGCAGGGGGTGCCACCCCGAGCGGAAGTCGAGGGGAAGGCCGCCGAGCACTCGCAGATCGCGAGCCCGATACCCTTTGCAACTGATTCCTTAAACGAACCACTTTGGCAATCTCATCCCAATGTGCTGGCACATCAGATTTTTCCTTGGCAGTTCTCCCGTGCACGGTTAAAGCGTCAATTTTTTGTTCCAACAAAAACCCGCACCAATCTTCGGTAATAATTTTATCTAATCCAATTCTTGTTTTGACACTCACCGGTAAATCCCCTGCCCCCTCTTTAACTGCCGCAATTATCTCAGCCGCCAAACCTCTATTATTTATTAATGCAATACAGCACCCATTTTTAACCACATCTTTTTCCGGACAGCCCATATTTATATCCACCCCGTCAAATCTTAATCTCTTAATCAACTTAGTCACTTCATAAAAGTTCTTGGGGTCTTTTCCCCAAATCTGGGCAACAATCGGTCTCTCAATTTCTTCGTATCTTAATCTCTTAATCACTTCGTTTCTTCCGTCTGACATCAGTCCCTCCACGTTCGCAAACTCCGTAAACATCACATCAGGCCTACTGACTTTGCAAATTATTTGCCGAAAAACCGTATCCGTTACCTCCTCCATCGGCGCCAACGCCAAAAACGGCTTCTTCAGCGCGCTAAAACTAAACCCCATACTTTCTTTGCTCCATTCTGTTTGAGTATTTTACAGCATTCAGACATCGTGGCCCCGGTCGTCCACACATCGTCCACAAGCAAAATAGCTTTTGGCAACTGGTCTTTGGTCTTTAGCTCAAAAGCATTCTTAATCGCTATTAACCTTTCTTCCCGAGTCCTGCCAGCTTGATGGCCTGTTTCTTTCGTTCGTCTCAGCAAATCGGTCATGGTCAATGACCAACGACTAGCGACTAATTTGCTAATTATTTCAGCCTGATTAAATCCTCTTTCCCTGTATCTTTTTTCGTGCAATGGCACCGGCACGACCACCGGCTTACTCTCCAAGAATTTTTGAAAATTTGAAAATTGAAAATTATTTGAAAATTGAAAATTGTAAATTAAAAATTCTAGGGTATCATAAAAATACTTATATTTCGCCTTCTTGATTATTGCCCGCGCCGCTCCGTCATAGCTCCATAAGCACGTCAGCCCGTCTAATCCATACGATTTATGGCAATATTTGTGCGGCAACCCATATCGCGAGTTTCTGGTGCACACGGGGCAAATCTGTTCCTCTTCCCACAATCCTACTTTGCAATTCTCACACACATAACCACCAAATTTCCCACAATTCACACACTTTTTCGGCCAAATTAAATCCAAAAGGTTCATATAAGGCGTTTGCTTCTAAAAGCAAAACCGGAGTAAGTTTTTAAATACTTCTCAAAATCTAAAGCCTTCTTCTTGGAAATAAAGGCCGAATAATAAACAAGTGTCAGTGGTCTGAGGTTTTTAGTGTGAGAGACTTTTCCTGTTTGATGTTCGGAAATTCTTTGTTTTAAATTTTCCGAAAAACCTACGTAGTACGTTTGATCAGAAAGTCGAAGTAGATAGCAATAATACACAAATAAAGTATAGTCCCACTTCGCCATACAGGCTACGTTTGGGACACTCTTCGCAGTCAGAAAAAATGTCTTTTTGCAATGTGTGGCCGTGCCACTTCGAAGCCTCAATTCTCAAATTGAGGCGAAGAGTGGAGGTGGCGGGAATTGAACCCGCGTCCGAAAAAGTTCTTCTGAAGCATCTACAAGCTTAGTCTCGGATAAAGCCCCGGACAGCTGTGGATTAATTATCTTGGCCCTACTTAGGTTAATCCGTAACCGGTAGAGAGCACCTTGATTTGGTTACACCCCGTCTGCCTCTCAAGATAAGTCAGACAAGACGCCCATCTACACCTGCTTAAGCAGCGAAAGCGTAGAGAGGAGCGCTGAAGGATCCGCCTACAAAGCGATTGCTCGCTCGGGAGAGGAACCCATCAAACGCTGTGTCAAGTTTTGCTTTGACACTTAGTTTTTGAACCTGTTTTACGAGCCTGGTTCAAGCTCGGCTTGCAGCTTTTCAAAGTACATTTCTCGTCGAAACCTTTCACCCCCGACGTCTTGTAGTATATCACAAATATTTCGGCTTAACCACCACGTCCCATAGTATTGACAGAGGGAAGAAAAAGGGTATAATATTCTGCATGGTAGAGCTTTGTAACCAAGGACATGAATTGCTCCGTTGGTTTTTAGTACGATTAGAGGCAATAGTAATACTAGCTGGCTATAATCCCCCAGAAGGGACTCAAATCAACTTCGATCCTATAAACCCAGACAATGTAGGTCTCGTCCTTGAAGCTCCAGAACTTTTTCGTCTCGGCTATGGATTCTCAAAAGAACAGGATCCCCACATGGGTATAGATGAGTAGACATCGTATCTACCCCCTCTCATTTTCCCGCTCTAAATCACGCTTTTTTATGGCCTCTCTTTTCTCGTATTTCTTCTTCCCCCGGGCCATGGCAATTTCCAGTTTAATCAGCCCTTCTTTGGTATACATAGCCGTGGGTACCAGCATTCGTCTTGATTGCTTCATTTGATTCAAAATGGCCAGAATTTCTTTCTGGGAAAGTAATAATTTCCGGCTTCTTTGGGGATCGTATTTCGTATTGTCTGCGTGTTTATACGGGAAAATTTGCATCCCCACCACCCACAGTTCATTTTGAGCTCTGTGCGCTGAGGGCTGAGCTCTGATATGGGCCGCACTCATATCTACTTGACCTAATTTTGCAGACTTTACTTCCGGCCCGGTTAGTACAATCCCCGCTTCAATTCTTTCCCCTAGTTCATAATTAAACTTAGCCTTGTCATTTATTAATTTCATAAATTCTGCTTCCCGCCAATATATAGACCTTTCCTGCCTTTTCGTCCACCACTAGACTGGTGGCATTCCCTATTTCCCCTCCTTCATACTGCTGCAAATATTCCCCCGTTTTTTTTAGCACTACGATTCGTTTGTTGGTTCTGTCCAACACATACAAGTTTTCCTGGTCTTCGTCAGTATATAAAATCCTGTTATCTCCCAAATCCTTATCCAGTCCCGAAACGGTAAAACTCTCTCTTACTCCCCTCGTATATTTTAGGATTTCGGATTTAGAATTTAGAGTTTTCGCAACCCATATACTGCCGTCAATGGCCATATTCTCCCCCAGTCCTAGAGCGTCTTCGGTGTCTGCCAGCCACTTCTGTTTGGCTCCATATCCACTTTCGGTTACCTGATGTCTCCAAACACCCTTGTCAGTCAGTAAATATATATTACCCGCAAACACTCCCATATCTTTTACCTCTCCCCATTCCTCATCCGGTTTCACGGCCACCGAACATAGAACATTGGACATTGAACACTGGACCACCCCTTTGTCCGAGAAAACCAGGGTTTTCCCGGGATATGTAGCCAGTAATTTTGCTTGACCCAATGCCTCTTTTCCTGCCACTACTTCCCCGCTCTTTTTTACCGGGTCTACCTCAATCAGTCTCCCCCCTTGGGTATCCAGCACTTCTAATTTCCCGTCTCTCATCTCCAGTTTCTCTCCCACCATCCCTTCCCGCAGCAGGCCCAAATCAAACACCACTTTTCCTTCTCCACTTTTTATCCCCATCGCCTCGGCCCGTACTCCGGCCCACTCCTCAACTATTTGTTTTACTCTCTCATCTCTCTTTGTTACTTTGTCACTTTTCCACTTTGTTACTTCGCCCTCAATTTCTCCTAAAAGTTCTCGGCTTCTGACTGGGTTTAAACTTACTAGCGCTTTGGCTTCATCAAACTTGTATTTCACACTCTCAATAGTCTTATTCTGCTCACTCTGCTCAATCCGCTTATTTCTCTCTCTCCACTGCCATCCCCCCACCATCAAAACCAACACTATTAGAAATCCTAACCCCGCCCACATCATCTGTTTTTGCTTGGCCATTTTTTCTCCCGGTGCCACATAAATTGACCCTCTGGGAAGTTTTATTCTCGGCCAATTTATTTTCGGCCAAGTAAATTTAGGTTTTGGAATTTGAGTATTAAGTATTATTTCGGATTTAGGATTTAGGATTTCGGATTTGCTGTCGTGAATCTTCACGACTGCTCCCACCGTTCCTTCACCCTTTCCTCCTCCATGGACTACTGCTCCCAAAGTTTCTACCACTCCTTCCATATCTTCGTTATCCACTCCGGCTTTGACAATTCCCAGGGGTACTTGATCCCAGAACCGGCTGTTGCCCAGCACCAACGCCTGTCCGTCTTTAGCCCAGCTGCTCAACACCATTGGTTTAGAGTTTAGAATTTCGTGCTTAGAATTTGGGTTTACAACCCATCCTTCTTTTCCTCCCACTCTGGCCCACAACCCACCCCCGTTCAGAGCGCAAAACAAGGCTTTGTCGATTATCGCCAACGCTGTTACTTCTACTCCCGCAAACTCTTTTTCTACATTTTCAATTCCCCGAGTGAGAACTTCCATCGCTTCCCCTTCCATGTTTCCGTAATACAATTCGTGCAGCCTGGCCAAAATTTCCCGCCCTTGGGATACTACTTCTACTTCGTTTTTTTCTTCTTCTGTCCCAATGCTGGCCAGGACTATCAACCGCCCTCTTTTGCTCATTTTTTCCTGATCATCTTCCGGCACAAAGTCATGTACCTGAGCCCATCTCCGGCTTCCTACTCCGCCTACAATTTTTCCGACAGTAATTTCCATGTCTACAGCACCACAATTGCTAGCACCATCACGCCAATAGCCAGCAACAGGTGCATCCAAGCAAATAGTGAAATCAGTCCATTAAATTCATCTTCCACTGCCTCTGTCATACTTTTAATCTGTCTCACAATTACCAAAGAAAAGGCCACATACATCACCAGCCCTACTACAAAAAATCCCTTAATCACGCCAAAAAGCGTTAAATTTCTTATGATGTCAACCAAACTGTTTGGGTCAATTTTTATCATCTTATTGTCCTCTCTCTCGTCTTTTTTCTAACTCTTCAGACAACCTAGAAATAATATCTACGACTTTTTGCGGCCAGGGCACTCCCAAGGCTTCAATGGTGGGCTGTTCTGAAGCCGTCGTTACCACCACATCCCCATATTGAAACATCGACCTGATAAATCCCCCGGTCATCATGGCCGGCTCTTCAATGTGGTTTAAGTTGGCATAAGTAATGGTCCTATACATCAAATTTTCAAAATCAATGTCCACCAGTCGCTCATTGGTTACGATAAACACGCTGTAATACCAGTACAAAAATCGCTCCATGGCATACATCATGGTTACTAAATACCACGTCAGCCGGCCCACCAACACAAACTTTCCCGGCACAGATGCAAATATACCCGTAGCCAGCAGTATTCCCGGTAAAATCAGCATGACTATGGTCAACAGCACCCACCCGATGTTGGTAATCGGATGAGCTCTCAACAACAAAACTATCTCTTCGTCCTCTTGCTGGGTAATAAATCTCGATCCGGGATACACGCAATAGGCCCCCATCAATGATTTTCTCGGTTCCTCTCCTGTATCCACCAGCACTTTATCAATTACTTCCTTCCACCAACCCTTTTTCTGATTCTCCGATTTTCCGACTTCCGAAACATACACGTCAGTCATGGCTAAATTGTATCACTTCTTTTCTATATTGAATAATCCGCTCTTCAAATGAATTGATCCCGGCGCCCGCAAATTAAACACCTTGTAAAAATTTGTTCCCGCAATTTCCACATTACCCCTGTTGGTAGCCAAAATAACTTTATTTGTTATCCCATTGCTCCCGTGCTCAACTCTTACACTACTGACACTACTTACCCTACCTCCATATTTATCGGCCTCCGCAGCCATCCTGTTTTTATCCCATCCAGTCTGTCCTAAACATCCGTCGGTTGGAAAAATTCCGCTGGCATCCCCACCGTTGGAATACACCAAAGCTGCATTCACAATATCTGCAAATTCATCCTCATGCAGCCAGGGATGACTCCGCCCACACGCCGTCCCTGATCTGCTTTTGTACCAGCCTTTATAAAACCACGGAGACCCTCCTTTTACTTCCCACGCCCCATCGGCCCATCTAGTCCAATCGCTCGTTGTATCCCAAAAACCAGGGGTAGTGTGCCCCAGACTGGTATATGATTCCTGATATCCCCCGGAGGTACTTGCATACCACGTATTTACCACTTCATTGGAAGTATTGCTTACCAGAATTTTTCCCCGGGTTGCCACTACCGCATCTCGCCACTTACCAGGATTGTCAGCCTTGCTGTTTTTCCACACTTGACACGACTCCGTCGTACAAATTGTTCCCCCCGCATTCTGATTTCCCATTCTCCATCCCACGTAAGCCAAGGCATACGATCTGGCCGCAATTGCCTGAGCTTTTAGTGCTTCCATTCCCCCTTCGTCTCCCCACTGTCCCGGCATTTCCGCAATCCCCATAATATACCGGTCTTCAAAACTCATCGTTCCTGCTGTAGTTTTTAGACTTAGACTGGTATTCACATCCTGTACTCTCACGTTTCCATAATATGCTCTTAATATGTCCTCATTACTCTGTCCATTCTTTGCTCGCCCAAACGCTCCATATTGGCTCATGCCCTTAAAGTGGGGTGCTCCAAACGAAAACAGAGCAAACGCTGGTGAAAATCCGGGGTTGTAATCCGGCCGGGCCGCCGGATCGTCAGCTAGTGGCACATCCCCTACCGAAGTCTGGTAAGTTCCCGTCTTGGCTGCCAATAATTCATTTTGCCGCGCTGTCAGTGAAGCAATTTTTCCAGATAAATCTGAAACATATTTGTTGGCTTTAGCCACCTCTCCCGCCAGGAAAGTTGCCTGATCATCTACTCTTTTTCTCAATGCATCCAAATTTAGCTTTTGGTCACTTAGCACTTGGCCCTTAGCCCTTAGCACTTGTATCTCTCTCGAAACAGAGGCTATTTGCTCCTGATCTTCTTTGGCCAATCTTTCCCGATACCCTAAATCTCTAAAAAAATTTGTGGCGTTGTCGGAGGAAAACAAAAGCAACAAAATTGGCTGATCTTTCTTCCGGATGTAATCTCTTTTTACCCGCGCAGCCAGTAACGTTTCTCTCACTCCAATTTTTACTTCTCTGTCAAATACATCTCTAGTCAATTTCTGAATCTGAAAATTCAATTGGTTTATTTGCGCTTTGAGCTTTGAGATTTGCGCATTAAGTGAGTTCAGTTCGTTCTGGTTGGTCGTATTGGCTTTAGAAATCGCGTCGGCAAATCCGCTAAATTTGCTGATACACGGCCCAATCTGGTCTAGACCCAAACCGCTTATATTGTCACATTCATCAGCCCTTACTATCCCCGCCGTCGCCAAAACTACTATGAACCACAAACTAATAACTATGAACTTCTTCATAAATTTATCTTACCATCCTCTTGACAAATCACCTCAATTCGATTATAATCGAATCCAGACCACATTCTTATGAAGAAAATCGAATTCATCTGGCGCCACTTGCTTGATTCCTATCTCGACAATCACCAATCAGTCTTCCGCCAACAAGATCTGGCCAACCTTTTTCGCCTCTCCTCCTCAACTGTCAGTCTTGCTCTCCAACCTCTCCGGGAACTCGGAGCCGTCAAGGTAAACAGCCGAGGGTTTGAAATAATTGATTTTGATAAAATTCTCTATCATTGGGCCAATCACCGCCGACTATCTTCCGATCTCGTCTCCCAAGTTCGCGTCAATCTTCCCCTTTTAGAAATTGAGGGGCAGTTACCGGCCAGCTCCATCCCCACCGCCTACACTGCTGTCCGCGAACTCCTCGGCGAATCTCCCACCCAATATGACAAAGTTTACTGTTATCACTCCCAACCCCAGACGGTCCTCGACCGTTTCACCCCCGAAACCACCCCTGGCCCCGCCAATCTCTTTATTCTTCAGGCCGACCCCCATCTCAAATCTCTATCTCTATCTCAACTCTTCGTCGATCTCTGGGGACTCTCCGACTGGTATGCCAAAGACTTTGTTACCGCCGTCAAAAATAAAATTGATGAACTACTACCGTGATCAAGTCACCCAAAAAAGCTGGGCCCTGCTCCAAAACTTAGCCAGAAAGTATAAATTTGTCCTCATTGGTGGCTGGGCTGTCTGGTTATACACACATGGATTAAAATCCAAGGATATTGACATTATTGTTAATTTTGACCAGTTAAATAAACTTCGCCAAGATTTCGACCTTATTAAAAACGATCGGTTGAAAAAATACGAAATTGCCCAGGATGAAATCCAAATTGATATCTATGTCCCCCATTACTCTCAACTAGGGATCGATATTAGCAAAATAATATCCCAGTCGGTCGGCGTGGGTGGATTTACTATTCCCAATCCAGAAACTTTAGTCGTTCTCAAACAAGTCGCCTATTCCACCCGCCGCGGTAGTAGCAAGGGCCACAAAGACCTTGTTGACATTATTGGACTGTTAAATCTCCCTCAATTTGATTGGAAAAAATATTCCGGCATGGACCAATCCGCCAGTTTACAAGAAATCATCTCCTCTCAATCTTCTCTGCCAGAGCTTGATTTAAACTCTCACAAATATTCCCGCCTCAAAAAACTCTGGCTGAAAAAATTGTGCTAAACTTGAGACAGTGAACAGCAAGACATTGGTACTTATTTGGGTATTGGTATTTATGGGTATTTATTCCGTCCTCCACCCAACCCCCTCCCTTGCTGTCAGATGCGCCACCGCAGGATCCGCACTCTGTCTTCTGAGGACCAATTGTCCAGAAAATAGTGCTTACGCAGGATATTGTTGTGACAATTTGCCTCAATGTTACGACACAACTACCACAGCTCCTTTATCAGCCCCCACTCCCCTCTGTGGACCAGACGGTCTTGGTGTCAGAACCGCTATTGGCTGTTTGATGGCAGGAGATCCAAAACAACTTGTTTCTCAGCTCTGGGGCTGGGGTATTGGCGTGGGTGGATTAATTGCTTTTGTGCTCATTGTTTTTGCCGGTTTCCAAACAGTTACTTCCGCAGGCGACCCCAAGCGTTTCAAAGCCGCTCAAGAACTTATGACTTCCGCCATTGGTGGCCTGATTCTTATCGTTTTGTCTGTAGTTCTACTCAATTTCTTAGGCGTCAACGTGCTAGGATTAGATAAATTTGGATTCAAATTATGACCCTTGCCCAAGTAAATATCCCCATCCCCAGCGTAGTTCAAGACAATAAATTTTTTATCAATACCAACGATTTTGTCGGCAACCTCCTTTCCAAACTTCTCATTTACTCCATTATTTTAGGTGGCCTTATTTTTATGTTCCGCTTTATCAGTGCTGGTTTTGTGTACATGGGTAGTATTGGCGACAAAGCTAAAATCGAGGCCGCCCTACGCGAAATCACCAACGCTCTGATTGGTTTAATTGTTATTGTTGTCACCTTCTTTGCCATCCAAATTATCGAACAAGCCTTTGGTATTAATATTTTATGAATCTCCCTGATATTTTTTTCAAAAATAATCCGGCCGCCAAAGCTTTGGGGGGAGATTCTATTTTTACAGTTACCTCCAAACTCTTACCCAACATCATCATGATTGCCGGCATAACTGCTATTTTTTATGCCGTTATCTGGGTGGGTTGGAATGTCATTACCACCGCCGGAGAAGATACTAAAGCCAAGCTTTCCGAACAAGCCAGGCTATCTATGACCTATGGCCTCATCGGCTTCTTGCTAGTCGTCTCTGCCTACTTTATACTCCAAATAGTAGGTAAGGTCTTTGGCATCGACTTTATCAATCCCAATATATGAGCGTTTTTGGCACCATTGATAATCCTTTCCGGCAACTGGCTCCCGGCACCACACTTTCAACTAGCGTTGGTGGTTCCGGATTAATCGTTCTTATCAGCAGCTTGTATAAAATGGCCATCATTTTTGCTGGTGTTTATACCCTCTGGGGCTTTATCGCCGGTGGTTATATTTTTATTACTGCCTCCGGCGACACCAAAGACGTCCACCGGGCCTGGGACAAGATTTGGCAATCCATGATTGGGTTAATTATTGTAGCTTCAGCCCTGGTTTTAGGAGCCATTATTAGTTTTGTGGTTTTCGGAGACGCCACTGTGTTACTTTCTCCCAGAATTTACACTCCAAACTAATGGCTACTCAACCGCTTGGCAATATTGAAGGTTTAGGTCCTTTGGGAATATTTACCAACGACCCCGGAGGTGCTGGTGCCTTCAAAACCTTCAACTTGCTTATTTCCCAAATCGTGGCTTTTTTGACCGTTGGTGGCGCCATTTGGTTTATTATCCAAATCTTTATTGGTGCTTTAGGCTGGCTTTCTGCCGGAGGTGACAAACAACCCATGGAAACAGCCAAAAAACGCATTTTAGACGCCGTTACAGGCTTACTTATCTTAGTCCTAGCCTATTCCTTTATTTACATCGTCGGAAATTTCCTGGGGATCAACGTCCTCGATCCCTATTCAGCCTTTAAAGGTTCTCTTCCCGGAACAACTTCCACTGGAGAGATCATCCGCTAATATGACCCCCCTTGCTCAAATCACCAACCCGGCCATAAGTCCTAAAATTGGTACCGGAAACGGCGTCACCGGTTTCCAGTTGGTAGCTGGAAATCTCATCCAAATGGCTTTTATCGCCGGTTCTGTGATCGCATTCGTAGTGCTTTTGCTTGGAAGTATTGAATATATTACCGGCGGTGGCGACAAAGAAGCCACTCAAAAAGCCGGCAAGAAAATTACTAGCTCCCTCATTGGTCTGGCCCTTCTCTTCTCTGTTTTTGCTATAATTTCCATAGTTGAGAGGTTGTTTGGCATTTCCATTACTAAATTAAATCTCCCCACTGTCACCCAACCATGAACGATAAATTTCAAGTAGACCTAGCTAATCCCGCTAACCTGGGCAACTATAGTAACCTGGTCAACCTCGGTCCCGCTCAATACTTAAAAACCGGGGTCAATCTTCTTTTTAGCATCGCCGGAGTAGCCTCGTTCATTTTCCTGCTTATTGGTGGCCTGCAGTGGATTACCGCCGGTGGAGACAAAGAAGCTACCGAAAAAGCCCGGAAGAGAATTACTAGTGCCTTGGTCGGTTTAGCCATAGTTCTGTCCGCCTATGCACTTCTGTCTATCATTTCTACGCTCTTTGGTGTTACTCTATTAGAGTTAACCATTCCTGCTATAGGAAAATAAAAGGAGGTGATACGCTTGACTCAATTGCTTGCAGCCATCAATCCAGGAACAATTCAAACAGATCTTACTGATATCGACACCAAGTACAGGCCTATCACATCTCTAAATCCCGCCGGATACCTCAAAACCGGAGTTAATCTGGTTTTAGCTACCGCCGGTATTTTGGCTTTCTTCTACCTGCTCTGGGGAGGTATTCAATGGATCGTCGCCGGAGGTGACAAAGAGGCTACCGAAAAAGCCAGAAAGAAGATCACCAGTGCACTTATAGGACTGGCCATCGTTTTCTCGGCCTACGCACTGCTCTTTATCATCAGTGCCTTGTTTGGAGTTACTTTATTGGACTTCTCTATCGTCCGAATTGGTACATAACCTATGGGCGCTAGTCCAGCTAGTTTCACCGATTTCCAAACGGTCATTGAGCATTTTGTCTCGAACCTTCTCTACTTAGGTGGAGTGGCTGTCTTAGTCATGTTTCTGGTCGGCGGGTTTCAGTATTTACTGGCCGCAGGTGACAAAGAAGCTACCGCCAAGGCCCAAAGAACACTCCAGTGGACCATCTGGGGCCTGGTCATCATCGTTTCCTCCTGGGCCATCATGAATCTTTTAGGCAGTTTCTTAGGTGTCAATTTCACCACCTTCAAAATCACCCTCTGATACAATCATCTTGA
>Ga0209518_1002406_pt1 | contig 17523 bp, 42 predicted proteins | sample RifGroB1_FD_183993 | JGI IMG/M metagenome (GOLD analysis project Ga0209518, IMG submission 183993) | Groundwater microbial communities from Rifle, Colorado, USA - Groundwater B1 (SPAdes) (version 2) | ecosystem: Environmental > Aquatic > Deep subsurface > Groundwater | place: Rifle, Colorado...
AAATGATGAAATAGAAACAATTAATATTATGGATTTAAATAATATAGAAGATGGATTAGGAAGAAGATTGCTTTATGAAAAAACATGTAGAGAAGCAGATGGTTATCCTAAAGAAGAATTAAAATATAAATTAAATCCATATTCTGAAGGTTATAAATTTATTGCTTTTGGTGTTGAATGGGAAGTAATTAAATTTTATATGCAAAGAAGAATATATTATGTTGGCGATATGGAATATTATTATGAAATTAAATCTAAAGAGCATGGAATGAGAATTATGAAGTCAACTAAAATATATGGTGAAGGTAAGATGGAAATTGTTAGTTTAGAATTTGCTAAGAAATATAAGGAATTATATTTTGATAAGGGAGGAAGTATTGATGAAAACTGAAATTTTAAAGAAGTTTAAAGACATTGAAAAACTTTGTAAGGTAGAAAATTTTATTCTTAATAATGGTAGAGCGATTACAGAACAAGATAAAGAAATATTAAGAATAGCAGAAAGTGTGATGCAAGATTATAATTATGGTTGGTACATTTATGAGGAAAATATTATTGAGCAACTAAAAAGTATTAATAAGTTTAAGGTATATATTTTGGATTTGGTAGGAAAATGAGTAGTGTAAGTGAAAATAGTGAGAATTCTTCTTGACAAAAGAATAATATAATTGTATAATGTAGTAGGATTAAAAATAAATTTTGAAAGGAGTGATATTTTATTAATATTAATATATTTATATTTGGATTTACATAGTAATAATATAAACTGTAAAATAATTATACATAAATGGAGGAAGATATATGGAAACTAATATTAACACTAATAGAAACATTAACAGAAATCCATATTACATATACGATTTATCACAAATGAACTGGATGCTTGAGCAAGGTTGTATACCTATAAGAATTGGTAAAGGAACAAGTGGAGACTTATATTTAAAGTTTCCTCGAACACTTGAAAATGAAGAAAAGGTAAGAATATGGAAATTAGGAAAAAATATATTGAAATCTAATTCATCCAATGGCATTTATGATAAAAGGGTTTAATTTAAATTTAAACTCTTTTTGTTGTTTAAAAAATTAAATAGATATATTTTGATATAATTAATGATAAAAATAAAATGATAGGAGTAATGATTGTTTTTGATTAATAATTTAGAAGTAGGGAGTACATATAAAAGTTTAAAAGATATGTGTAACGTATTAGGTAAAAAATATAGTAAAAGTGCTAATAGTAGAAAAGCAATATTAAAAGAAATAGAATGTTCATATAGGTTAGAAAGAGAAGGTAATAAATATACTGTTATAGAAATATATAAACAAAAGAAAGGGAAAGTAGATGGAAGAATTAATAATGGTGGAGGTATAAGAAACACTAAATATGATACTTTAATGGATGATTTGTTAATTAATTATTTATATATTAAAAATTTAGAATCACTTGATATTACATTTAATGAATTATTCGGACAAAATGAAGATATAGAAAATAATATACCTTTACTTACTAATGATTATAAAAATTTATTAAGCATTGGATATGAACAATTTGCTAATGAAATAGCTATTAGAAAAGACTTAGTGGACATTTATACTGAAAAATTAAGAAAGATTATTAGTAAATGTTTAGAAACTACATTAAATAGATTACAAAAACAAAATATATTAACTTGGCAAAAGAATATAATGGTTAAAAAATATGATTTAGAATTAGAAATTGCTGATGAAAATTTAGTTGATGAAATTAAACAAAAAGAACAAGAAGTATACGAAGAATTAAATATCACATATTTTCAAAGAAAAAATTCAGCAATCAATAAGAGATTTAAAAGAGAAGTTTATAAGAAATTAACACATCATTATGTTGCTTCTTATTGGAATGTTTATTCTATTGAAGTTATGGATGAAGATAAAATAATAGAAATAGAAAATACAGATGAAATTAAGAAAGAATTGAGTAATAGATTTATGAAGTCAATACATATGTCATTAATAAATAAAACATACGGCAATAAAGTAGAAAGTACAGGTGGGATAGGAAAAATAAGAACAAATGTACATAATCCTTTTGACAATATGGAAAGCATAGAAAATATGAATAAATTAGATAGAATATTTTTTGTAGATTATAAAGAAAAAGATGATATGGATATTATGATTGAAATATTGGAAGGAACATGGTCATAATTAGTCCTACAATTTGCTCACTTCGTGAGATAATAATTTTACATAAAATTTAATAAAAATAAATGTACCATAATTATTAGGTATAAAATAAATATATAAAATGTACCATAATTAATGAGTATAGAATGAAGATTATAAATTATGGAGTGTATATATAATAACTGACCCTTTAATTATGGTACATTTTAAAATAAAATAAAATAAAATATTGTGTTTTAATAGTTTAATTTTAATAGTTAATAATATAAAGATCAATAAAGTTATTAACTGAGCGTAAGCGAAGTCAAATTGTAGGAATAATAAAGAGTATAAAAAAATATCTTGATTTACAATTAAAATAATAAAATAATAAAATATTAAAGGAGAAATTATATGTTAGAATTTAACAAAGTGTATAATATGGATTGTTCAGATGGTATGAAGTTACTAGATGATAATAGTGTTGATTTAATTATTGCTGATCCGCCAGCAAATAATATTGTTCAAGATGATTGGGACAAGCAATGGAAAACTGAAGATGAATATGTTAATTGGTTAGTTAATAGAGTTAAAAAATTTGAAAGAGTATTATCACCTACTGGAAGTTTATATTTATATCAATGGATAGGAAAGAAAAATCCATTAACATTAGCAAAAGTATTATTAAAAATTAATGAAGAAACAAATTTAATATTTCAAAATTTAATAACTTGGCGAAAAGATAGAGGGTTTGGTGTTAAAAATAATTGGATGTATGTTAGAGAGGAAATATTATTCTATACAAAACAAATAAAAAATTATACATTTAATGTTCAATATGGCAATATAAAAAGAAATTATATTAGAAAAGGTGGTAAATCATATTACAAGAGATGTGGTAATGTTTGGGTAGAAATTAATAATGAAGAATTCCCTGCTCAGAATATTTGGGATGATATTAATGAACAATCTTATGCAAATATTAAAGAGCAAAGAATTGAAGAATATAGTTTAGATACTAAAGCACCAAAAGTACATAGCACAATGAAACCAATAGAAATATGTGATAGAATAATCAAAGCAAGTAGTAATGAAAATGAAATAGTGTATATACCCTTTGCTGGTTCAGGTAGTGAAATTGAATCATGTATAAAAAATAATAGAAATTATATAGCAACAGAAACAAATAAGAAATACATAGATGAAATAATTATTCCAAGGATAAATAAAATAGTAAAATAATTATATATACTTTATCACAGAAAGGAGTTGATTTAAATGGGTGCATTTATAATTAGCATAATATTAATAGGTATTTTCTTTTGCAAATAATCAAAAATTTATCTTGACATTACAACAGAATACTAATATAATAATAACTAAGCAAAGGAGGTGAGCAATACATGAAAAATATTAAAATCAAAGTTGTTGAAGCAGAAAGAGGTTATATTCTAACTGCGAATGGTTGTAAATATCATCTAGGCACATATCTAGAAAAGATTTTGCAAATGAAATTGCTTTAAGGGATGCAAAATATTATGGCTGTCAAGTTGAATTAGCGTAAGATTACTGTATTCTGCTCTGGTAAATTTCTGCTAGGGCAGATAAAACAAATATAAGGAATTTTGTTTATAATATACATAATAAATGACAACAATAAAGGAGAGATAGATTTATGAAATTGAATGATATAGTAAAACACAATAATACATTAGGTAAATTAGTAAAAGATGATAAAGGAAATTTATTATTCCTTCCTGTTAATTTTGGTAGATATTCTTACTATCAATTAGATATAGCAACTGAGAATAATATAGAAGAAACTACACATAAAGAAAAAAATTGAATATTTAAAATTAGAATTTTCTTGGGGTAGAATAACTAATGTTTATTGTGTAGGAGAATATATCATTTTTGAATATATAAACAGTCCTAATGGAGAAATATTATATCATGCATATATAGATTATGAGAATGTACCTACGTCATATCTTACTTTAGATCAATGTTTAATTGGTACAATTGCCTATAAATATGAAGATAATGATAGAGCAGCAAGGTATTTTTATAAAATGATTGGAATGTAGTGCATAAATAAGTTATAATAGAAAGGAGATTAAAACATGTTAGCACTAGAAACATTATCTGCTAATAGTAAGGTGCTTATATCCAAAGGTAAGAAGTATAGAATAGGGAAAGAAACTTATGGTAATACTTTTAAATATTATGTTATTGATGACTATGGTGAAAAATTATATATAACTAAAGAAGATATTGTATCGAAGTTTAAATTATCAAGTAAAGAAAATTTGATTTGATTAAAAGGAGATAATTATTAATGAATCATACAGAAAATCAAAAGAAAGAAAAAGAATATAGAATAGAAAATACTGATAATTTACCGTCAAAATATGTTGGTATAATTATTAAAGCAAAAAGAGTTGATTCGGCAGAGCGAATGGTATTACACATGCTTAAAAAAGATGGGATTAAGGAATTACCAAAGTTTATTAATTTTTCTTATTGAATGTGATTAATGGAAAGTAGACTTATTTTTAAAGGAGATATTATTTTGATAACTGATACTATCATTAAATGGAATCAAGTTAACATGAGAAGTCAAAATAAAAATTTACCAGATGAACACACAGATATTATTTATTATAGTGGCAAAATATATGATGGGATTGTTTCAAGAGATAGTAAAGGTAAATTATGTGTTAATGCAGATTTTAAAAAGAAAGAAATTAAAACTGGTTTCCTTTGGTGTTATCAAAAAGATATTCCAACTCCTGAAGAAATTTAAAATTAAAATCTTGATACTTGCTATGTCGGGCAACATAGTAAATAAGTGTCAGGTATCATTAACATAGTTTTTGATAAGTTTCCATGTAAAATTCCTCTAAGAGTGTAAAATATCTTAGAGGAATACCCTCCCTCATACATATTAAATAAAGATATTTAAATTAAATTAATTTGATATTTTATTACTATTTATTAAAGAGAGGTATGATTATTATGTTTAACTTCGTATTTGACTTACCAAGAAAAAATGACATACTTGATCCAAAATCATTATGTGTGCTTGCAATTAGTAAAGATGAGATATTAACCAGAGATTTTAGAAGAGTAGATAAATTTATGAAATTATTACAAGAGTGTAAAATATCCTCTCGTCAAAAAGTTATGGTAACATTTATGGGATATGATAATACACCACAAGAGATATATGAGATTAAATCAATAAGAAGATTTACAGAGAAATTATTCCGTAAATATCCATATATTTTATACTTTATATGTAATTTTGAATCTAACACAGGACTGCTATTAGCATGTATTGCTGATATTAAGATGCAAGTAGATGTTGATAGAAAGCCATTCGTTGATTACATGAAAAGCTATAATGAATTTGAGAATCGTCCACAGCAATCAGTTGAAGTTAGTTTATCAGAAAGTAAATGTTTGAGTATAATTAGTGATATTGTTGATTATGGGTTAAGTATTGGTGAGAGTGAGTTAAGAATGAAGGAATTGATTAATAGTATTCCATTATTAGGTAATTATTTAAAATAGTAAAGGAGAGATATAATTATGAAACCAATACAAATAAAGTGTGAGTTGATAGGTCTTGAAAGAAGAAAAGATACTGATACTGGAACAGTTTTTATTTTAAAGGAATTGACAAATAATACTCGCCATAAAATAATCGTTGATGAATCTTTAGGGCATGTTAAACATAGATTAAAAGAACAATACTATGGAGATTTAAGAAGTGGAATTTATTTAACTAGAAATATGACAAATATTGATGTAAATACTAAAGGTGATATATGGGATATTAATCAAGAAGATTGGAATTGGTATACATTTAGTAAGGAAGATATTTTGAAAAATATTATTGATAAGGATAAAGTGCAGGATAAAGTATCTATCCCTATTGATTATGAGAAGATTAAAGAAATTGCTGAAGGATTGAAACCGGAAATAGATAAATTATATAGTGATAATGAAAAGTAAATCTATTAAACATAAAAGGAGATATATTATGAATAAAATAATTGAAAAATGTGAATGGTGTGAAGAAGATTTATCTATGTTTCAAAGTTTAAAATTTGAAGGTAAATTAATAAATTGTCCATTATGCAATAATCAATATTTAGTAGAATATGATGATAATTGTTATAGTTATTTTCTTAAGAAATGCATAAATGGAGAAACAGTTAATAGTATTTGTATTAAAAGATATTCAAATAAAAAATAAGGAATGGTGAATTATATGAATGAATATGTTCTAGATCAAGAAGTTAATAAACTTTCAGTAGAAAATATGAAAACTGCATATTATGAATTGAAAGAACTTTCTGAAACAGGAATATTAGTAAATGGGATTGTTAGAGATATTTTACGTAAATCTCAATTACAAAATCCATCTTTAAGTATTACTAATGTTCAATTAGCAATCTATGATAAATTAATTGAAAAATTAATATCATTATAAATTCGTGAATTCATATTAACATTTTAAGGAGGAATAAGTAGCAATGATTAAAACAACAATATACCTACACAGAATAGGCACTAGATTGTTCGGTAGAGAATGTGATGCAATATCTATATTTGATATAGTAGAAAAACCTGAAGATGATTATATTAGTAAAATTATTGAGCAGGAATTAGGTTTTAAAATGGTAAAAAGCGAAGGAAATTCTTTTATAACTGAAGATAATAGGATTGAAGTAAGGTATCATTATTGGGAAAGACAAATTTAAAAAATAAGGAGGAATAATCATGAATTCTTTAGAGCAATATTTAGTTATGAAAAGAAAAATTAAAAAATTAGATGGTTTATCTGAAAAAATACAGAAACAAGAATCGTTTATTAAGAAATTAGAAAATATACAAAATGGAGAAAATGTTAAAAAAGTAGAATTATCTTTTAAAATAGAAAAAGATATTTATGAAAAAGAATCTGTTAAATTAGATGAACAAGAAGTTTTTAAAGTTATGAATATTTCCAGAATGCGATTTATTAATAAATTTATTATACCGCATATGGTTGAATTGCTTAATGAGGAATTAAATAAAAATAAACAATTGTTTGATGAAATGTTTTATGAAAAAGATGACTTAGATGAAGTAAATACTGAAAAAGAATAAAATTAGAGGGGAGGAATAATATTAGGAATAATATTATGGGTTATCAAGAAAGCTATGTTACAATGAACGGTGAAGTAGATCAATTAATTTCTATTGTTAAAAAATTAGGTAAAGAACATTTTGAATATGTAATGGCAGAACCAGTTTGTATTATTACATTACAAAAATCAATCTCAGGTGATTGTGATATGATGTGTAAACCTGAAAAGAAATACAAATACAATAAAGGTGATAAATTTGTTTATTTTGTAGGTGAAAGAAGTGGTCAAAGAAGTGTAGGTAGTATGTTTGGTGAAAATGGGATAGAGAATTGTAGTAGAAATAAGAAAGATATAGAAATTTACTTTACTGAATGCTTACCTTCTGATAGAATATTTACAGAACCAGGATTTGCTTTGGTTGAAGAATTTGTTTGGGAAAAGGAGAATTAAAATGAAAATTAAAAATGGTATATTTTCAGAAAATTTTGTTAGAATTAATATTGATGATGGTGTTGCAGGACAGATTGCAATTAATCGTATATTAGATGATACTATAGATTTAAATGTTCGCCAGCTTGTTATTAATGATGAATTTGAAGCAAAAGAAGTTATAAAATTGATAGAAGATGGTATTAATTATCTTAATGGAAAATCATGATAAAAATCTAGTTTTGTTTTTAAAATAGGAAGGAGTGAATTACATATGAGATTTTCAGACATACCACAATATATTACTTCTGGTTCTTGGGAATGTAATTATGATTTAGAAAGATTAGTAAGAGCAATTGAAGAATGGAGTAATGGAATTGATACTAATGTAAAACTAGAAATGAATCCAGATTTCCAAAGAGGCCATGTGTGGACTGATGAGCAACAAATAGCATTTTTAGAATCTGTGCTTAAAGGTGGAGCAAAGAACGCAAGAGTTATATATCTCAATAATCCTAATTGGAAACATAGAGATAGATTATATAAAGATTTTGTATGTGTTGATGGATTGCAAAGGTATACTGCTATTAAGAGATTTATAAATAATGAAATTAAAGTATTTGGATATTATTGTAATGAATTCGAAGATGATTTAAGAATGAGACATGATATGAAGATTAATATTAATGATTTGCCAACTAAGAAAGATGTGTTACAATGGTACGTGGAGCATAATTCAGGTGGCACAATTCACACTGAAGAAGAAATTCAAAGAGTTAAAATGTTATTAGAGAAGGAGAGATAAATTATGAAAAAACAGATTGAACAAGAAGATAAAAAATATTCATTTTCATATAATTGTAAAAATGCAGTAACATGGATTGGTGGATGTAAAACTGGTTATGTAATGGCAAAAGATGAAAATGAAGCTAGGATAAAAATAAAAGAATTTATGGATAGGATGAAAGGTGAAGTATGTAATGAATATTTTTAGGGAGGAAAATGAAGTATGCAAATACTAAAAGGTGATAGACTTAAATCAGTTACAGTAGAAAGTATTTTAAGATCAACAAATTCATATTGTTATGTATATTACGATACAGTATTACCATTCGAAAATTACTATGTAAATAGTAAGTATGCTACTTTAAGTCAATTTCAAGGTTATTTGCAAGAGAATATAGATAATAAAAATCCAAAAGTAAGACATGATTATTTTATTATATATACAAACAATACGGAAGAAGAATTATCTGAATTGATTCAATGGTTAGATGGTAAAGAATCAGATTTTAATTGTAGGTGTATCTTGGTTACTTGTAAATAATAAAGGAGGCAATTAATATTATGAATACGAGTATGGAAACAGTATTAAATAAATGTAATAATAAACAATTAATATTTATAATTGATAAATTTTATCAGTCATTAGGTTTAATCTGTGAAGAATGCATTCAAGAAAGTAAATGTCATATTAATAGTCAAAATGCAATTGAAGAAATTCGTAAACATCTTAATGTAATAAATGATTTTCAATGGCACAGTGATTATTTTGTAGATGAAATTAGGTGTCAAATGGGTGAAATATCTGTGAAGGAATTAAGGAAAATAATGGGTTTAGAAAATGAAGAAGAAAACGATCAAAAATGTATTGCATGTGGTTGTTATATAGAAGAAGAAAATTTAAAGGTTTGTAATAAGTGTGCAAGTGAGTATAAATTTTAATCAAATTTTAAAAAAGGAGGAATCTAAAATGTCCTATATGCAAAGAGACAATGAAGTTAAAAGATATAACTTTTGATGGTGTAAAAGCATTAGAATGTGAAGATTGTATGGTAACTAAGAATTTTAAATCTTGGGAAGAACAAAGAGAATATGAGAAAGTGTATGAATAATTTGGGAGGAATTATATAATATGAAAAATTGTCCACGATGCAATAATAATTCTTGGGATATCAAAAAAGAAACAGATAGTTGTTTCTGCAATAAATGTCAACATTTATTTTCAATAAAATCAGTAAATGAATATTGGGATAAATATAAGAAAGCATGGACAGAAATGACAGCATGTGAATTATGTGCAATTGATGAAAAACAAACAAGAAAACCAAAACCATTAAAAGAATTAGGAGAATATCGTTATCGTTGTCCTATATGTAGAGTTAAACATTTGAATAGAGATGGAGCAATAGATTGTATAAATGTTTGTTGGAATAAGGTAAAAGAAATTAGATTAAATAATAAAGGATGATATATCATGGATAAAAATGAATATGGAGTACACAGAACTCATTGTTGTGTAAGGCATGGTTGTAAATATAATAATGAAGATTGTCCTGTAGTAAGTGGTGAGATTAAACAAGATTATCTTTGTCAAGATTGTAGAATTGATGGTATTAATTCAATGGATGATTTATTAGATTCATTAATAGATTATAAGCAAAGAATTATTAAAGCATTAGAAGATGAAAAACTTTATTATGATGAATTACAAAGAAGTGTTTGGACTGAAGCATACGGAGAATGGGAAAGACATGTTAAAATTAGTGAAGTTAAAATTGAATTATTAGAAGGTTTGTTGAAAGGAGACTAAAATTGAATTACAAAGAAGAATGTTTATGTGGTGGTACTGAATTCTTTAATCAGAAATTTAAAGTATATTTAGGATATGAAACACAGCAATTCAGAATATGTACTAAATGTGGTACAATGAAGATGTTATCAGGTTATTATAATGATGAAGAACAAAAATATATGGATACAATTCAATATAAAAAGATAAAGTAAAATTAAATAAAATGGAGGATTCGTTATGAAAACATTAAAAGAAAAATTAGAAGAACGTATATCCAAAAGTCAAGAAGAAATAAATAAAAATGAAAAAATAGTTGAATTAATTAATATGTATCCTGATTTAAGAATATACTCTAATAGGTGGAATAAAGAATATTTTTGTTCTAAATTAATTAATGAAATTGTTACAGATGTTGAATTTGCTAATGGTTGTGGATGTTGTGCAGACACTCCTTTATATGCAAAGTTTTTTGTTGATATTGATGGGATTAAAGTATATGCTGATCCTGTTGAAATATGTATAGGGGAAGGTAGTTATGGTGGTATTGGATATGTTAATACAGAGAAATGGGAATACACTTTAAAATCTTTCAATATAAATAAAAGAGTATTTGATAAAGTAGAAAAATATTTAGAAAATAATAAATTTGAACCATACGAAGATTTAGAAGATTAATTTTGGTATGGAAGGAGAATATACATGAAAAAAGTTTATGGTATATTTATTAACGGTGGAGATGGTTATACTTATAGTTATTCAGATATATTATGTAGAGGTGTAGATGGGAAAATGATTGCTTTCCAAGATGAAACAGAAGTAGAATTATTTTTATTAGAACATGAGAATAATTTAAGAATATGGAATGATCTTTATAATGACGATAGATTATATGTTGAGGAAATTGTTATTCAAATATATAATACTTAACACGAAATTTTCAATTGGTGATGACATGGGAGGTATATTAATATGTATTTAAATGATTCTCTAATATATGATGCAGTCAAAAGAGAAGAACATACAAGAAAAGAATATGAACGTAATATTACTAAACAAAGAAAAATCATATTTGAAGAATTGACAAATGGATTAAGTGAAGATGATAAACAATATATAAAATTGTCTATAAGTAATAATGATTTATTAAGAAGATATGGAATGAGTAATTGTTCATGTGAAGATTGTATTAAATATTCAATAAAAAGTTTGCTTGACAGAATAATAAAATAATGATAATATGTATGATATATATATAAAGAGAGGTTACTTATTTGATTACAAATGATAAAGAAAAATATGAATTTATGTTAATTTATAGCACATTTAATGAATTAGTAGAACATTTAAAAGAAATAAAAATTGAAGATTATATTGAAGATGATACTATATTACAATTTTTATTAACTGCATCTAAGAATAGAATAATTGATTTTGATGAATTATTATGGGATAATAATGTACTTGGAGAAATTATAGATTGTAATAATTGTTTATGTAATAATTGTGCCAAGAGAAAATATGATGGTGCAAATGGATATTATTGGCATGGTAAATGCGAAAGATGTAATAAAAATAATTGTAATAAATCAGTAATTGAGTGTGATAGATATTTAAGTGAAGAAAAATATAAAGAAATGTAATAATTAATATTAAATATTAGGAGGAATAAATTATGGAGAATAATAACTACTTAGAAGAAATCATTTATGAATATATTAAAAAACATCAAGACCATAATCTTGATAGTTTAGATATAATTAGTCATTTTATGTTACGTGATACATTAATTACACTTAGTAGTTTAGAAGAGAAAAATAGAATTAAACGTGAATATGTTTATGGAGTTAATTATAGATATGTTGTTTGTTAAATAAAAAGAAAGGTAAGATTAATATGATCAAAAATTGTCCAGGAGATGAAAATGTACGTTGTATTGATTGTATTTGTAATTTATGTGACAATGATTGTGAAGAATGTAATGTTGAGAATTGTGAACCAAGAGAAATAAGTTATATGAGAGGAGAATAATTTATGAAAAAACGATTTATTAAGAAAAAAAATAAGCAACGACTAGAACATATCTTGAATCAAATTAAAAATAATAATTTTACTATTACTAATAAAATATTTGGTAACGGATATTTTATATTTACCTTTGGGCAAAATACTGTTTGTCATTTTGATTTAAAAGAAACTCCATTATGGAAATATGGTATTTGGTTAGATGGTAAATATGGTTTTCAAATTTTCGGAGAACATGAATGGTTAATTGATAAATTTAAACCAAGTAGAACATGTCTTAGTTATAAAAATGATATTAATGAGTTTTTACAAAAAGTAAAATTAATCAAAGAAAATCCAAAACTATATTTTGTTGATTCTCTCACAAGTGGAGATGTATTAGTAGCATATGAAAGAGTAGATTGGGGAAATGAAGAATTTAGTTATAAAGGGTATCAAGCAATTAGAGAATATAATGAAGAAACACAGCTATGGGACAAATTTAGAAGAGATGAGTCGATTACTCAGGAAAAATATGTAACGATGAAATATGATAAATTTATGGAAGAAAAGTTACAAACAGAAGAAAATCATAAGTTTGATAGAAAATTTGCATTTAACTTTTTTAAAGAATTACCTAATATGTTTTCTAATATTGAAGCAATAGGAGTATACGATAGAGATAAAAATGGATGGAAGTGTAGTCCTAGATATGATATAAAAGTATTAGTAGATAAAGGTATATCTAAGGAAGAAATAGATGAATTATATGGTGAATTAGAAGATTTAATATTTAATAAAAATTTTTCAAAAGAAAGAAAATCATATGAACATCAATTTTCATTTATGGGATGTTATGATAATATTAAAGATATAAAAGATTGTGATTATAAATATTATAAGAGCTAACAAAATAAACCTTTTATTCAAAGTTAGGAGGAGGACAAATTATGAATCTAAAAGAAGAAGATAAATTTTTATATTACATGCTTAGAATACTTACTGTAGGATTAACAATATACATTTGGTCATCATCAGCATATTATGTTCAATATTTATATTCAGAGTATGGATTATTAAGTATTGTATATGGTGGTTTAGGAATGTTTAGTTTGTTGGTTTTTATTGAGATGATGGAAGTAATGGTTAAATTAAAGAATTGGATTAAAATTAAGTATAAAAAGGAGAATAAAAATGTTTAATATAGAAAAAGGTAGATATTATAATATTATACTTAATATAATGGGTTGCAATAAATATGGAGCAGGTGGAGTAAATTATATTTATAAGTGTCAAATGAAAGAGATATTTAATACTATACCTCATTATTTTGAAGATACTCATATCGTTGATAAAGAAGAATTTAAAATTTCAATGAGATGGGTATTAGCAGATATATTTGGTGGTGGATGTGAGGTTGAAGAACCAGAGGATTTATTTGAGGGAATATAGTAAATTAATTTGAATAAAGGAGATAATTATGTGAAAAATAAATTATATAATACAGGAGTAATTATTGGTGGATTTCAACCTTTTCATATTGGTCATGAACAATTAGTAAATACTGCTTTAGAATTATGTAATAATGTGTATATATATATTTAGGTAATCGAAAAACTAATGAAGAAAATATGTTGTCATTTGAAACAAGAAAGAGATTAATAGAAAAGGTATATAAAAATCATTTGCATAGAATACATTTTTTGAGTAATGAATATAAAAATAAAAATGAATGGAGTGAATACATATTAGAATTATTTTGGAGAACATTACCAGATAATAAGCCAGATATAATAATACATGGAGATGAAGATATTAGAAGATACTGGTTTAGTCAAAATGAAAGGAAATTTAATGAATTATTTATACCAAGAAATAATTTAATTGTTAGTGGGACTAAAATTAGAGATGCGTTAATTAATAATAATTATAATTATTGTAAGGGTGTAATGAATTTATTAATTATAGATGAGTTAGATAATTTAAGAAATGAATTAATAGGAGAATAAATAAATATGCATACAGAAAAAGAATTGCTCAAACTAGCAGGTAAACTTGCTATGGCATGTGAACAAATATTACTGAGTAGTCCAAAAACATTAAGTGAAAATATAAATAAAATGGAAATAAAATTAAATGAATATAATTATGCAATAGAAGAAAATTTATTTGATAAAGAAGTAAATGTGGTGTTTAAGCAATCGTAGTAAATTAAGCAGAAAGGAATTTAGTTATGAAAAAGAAAATAATTATAGTAACATTTACATTATTATTTGTATTGCCGTTTTCAAGTGGATTATCTTGTAGTCAAGGGGTTAGTCAAGTAAATAAAATTTATAGTTCACATGTAGTACAGAAACAAATTGAATGTGAATTGCAAGATTATCAAAAAGTAATGAAGGTAACTAATTGGAATGAAGAAATATCAAAATACTTTGTTAATGAAGCAAAAAGTAGAAATGTATCAGTGTTTGATGAAGCACTACCTATTATTTCCAAGGAAACACATGGTACATATGATTTTAATTTAATTCATCATAATACTAATGATACGTATGATAAAGGAGCATTTCAAATTAATGATCTATCTTATCAAGAAATAGTTAAAATTTTAAAATCAGAGGATAAACAATTTGACTTATGGAGTAGATTAAATCCTGAATTTAATCTATCGGCAGGATTATGCTGGTTGAATTATTTGAAAAGTAAAGGATTAGAAAACGATGCATTATTTACATCATATAATAGAGGCATTGCAGGAGCTAAGAATTATGCGAGTAGAAATGGTACTTATGTTAGTAGATATTCTAGAGATGTTATTAAAGCAAGAAATGAAATTAATAAGGTTGTAAATAATTATAATAAGTAAAATAAATAATCAATAGAATATAAAAATAATTGTTGACAATATAATTGTTAGGATGATATATTATATGATTAGTAAATGGGAGGTGATACATAAATGCGTTTATGGCATATTGATTTATTATCTAAACTTCCAAGGCAACAGTTGTTAGGCCAATGGCGAGAATGCATAGCCTTAATTGGAAATGGTTTTGGTAAGAAACATAAAACTGTTGACTATGTATTTAAGTATAGTGATAAGAGATTGATGAAATATACAAGTCAAGTTTATGATGAGATGATTAATCGTGGTTATAAACCAAATATAGAATGTGTTTATAATGCTTTAATAAGAAGATATAGATGTGATTATGATACTGCTAAAGAATTGTATTCAAATTGTTACAATGAAAAAAATTATGTTGAACATGATGATAGGTATATGGAAGAGTGTATTGAGAATTTAAAAGGTAAAGGCATTAAGATAGAATTATAAATAAAATTAAAAAAGGAGATTATAAAACATGTCTAATAACAAAGAAATTTCTATTGCAACAGTAAGGAAAATTGCCAATGAGGAATTGAAGAATTACATAGGAAAGAAGCTCACTGAAGAAAATATTAGAAGTATAATGCAAAGTCAATTAAATAAATCTAGTGAAAGTATTATTTTTAAGGAATTAGGATTAGAACAAGATAATTGGAGTAGAAAATGGGAAATTAAAAATTTTGGCAGATTTAAAAATATGCTTAGTGATTATAATAATCTTATTAATGATGTTGGGAATAAGGTGTTTTTTGAAATTATTAAAGATATTACACCTGAAAATGTTTTAGAATCTCTAACAAAGCAAGATAAAAATATATTGAGAAAGGCATATAAGGAAACATTAATTAAATCTTTTGAAGGGAAAATTAGAGTATTAGCAGATGAACATGGTAAAAAGTATGCACAGGAATTATTTGAAGAATATTTAAGTGAAAGTGAGGAAATTGAAAAGACTAAGAACCCACAAAGTGCTGTAATATAAGGGTTTGTAAAATCAAAAAACATGACAAAAGAGTGGTTTGATCGTGATTTTAAAATAGGGAGGAATTTACTATGAAAATATATAGATTGTATGAAATTGATGGGTATCAAGGTGATGATTATTATGGTATTCCGAATGAAAGAGAATTAGGTTATTATTTATCAAAAGAAAAAGCAGAATCACATCCAAAATATCAAGAATATATTATTTTAGAAAAAGAACATGAAGAAGAAATAAAAAATATGACGGATGAAGAATATAATGATTATGTAATGTATGAAGATAGAATCCCATATGGTGTAAATATTGAAGAAATTGATGTGATTGAATAAAAAAGAGCAAGAAAGGAGAATATATATGAAACAATGTTACGGTAATTTTATGTTAGATTTATGTTATAAAAATGGTGGACACCATAATTGTGAACATCAATTAACTTGTTTTGGTGATACGAATGAGAAACAAGGGGAATGTGATTGTCAATTTAAAAGAAGTTGTCATACTTCAAGACAATATTTACAAAATATATTTAGGCAAGAGAATAAAGATTATAATCTTAATAATTGTTGGTTTTATGAATATTTTATTAAAAGACATAATAATAAAGGAGAATAATAATGGATGATAAACAAAGATTATATGAACGTCTAAATTGTATGGTTGCAGTATTAGATATGATTATAAAATTAGGTGAGCAATTTAATATGGTTAGTGTACTCAGAGATATTGATGATTTAATGAGAAAGTTAGAATTAGAAGGGTGTAATAGTCGTGAATTAAATATTATATCTGATGATGAAGGAGATAATAAATATGAAGTCAATAATATCTTGCAATAAACCAATTCAAGTAAATCTACCAATTAAATTTCGTAAGAAACTACTATATAATGTATTTGATAAAGTGTGGCCTTGGTGTTTGACAATAGTAATGTTTTTTGGATTAGCAGTTTTAGGGTTAAGATGTTTTTAGATTATTATTAAAATAAATAATACATAATAGAAAGGAAATATAAATATGATATACATAACTGGTGATACTCATATTCCGATTGATATTAGTAAATTAAATACAACCAATTTCCCACAACAAAAATTATTAGATAAAAATGATTATGTTATAATATGCGGTGATTTTGGTGGAGTATGGGATAATTCAAAAGAAGAATTGTTTTGGAGAAAATGGTTGCTGGAAAAGAATTTTACTACAATTTTTTGCGACGGTAATCATGAGAATTTTGATTTACTTAATCAATTTCCAGTAGAAGAATGGAATGGTGGAAAGGTACATTTTATTAATGATTCAGTAATTCATCTTATGCGTGGTCAAGTATTTACTATTGATGATTTAAAAT
>Ga0209518_1002408_pt1 | contig 17521 bp, 19 predicted proteins | sample RifGroB1_FD_183993 | JGI IMG/M metagenome (GOLD analysis project Ga0209518, IMG submission 183993) | Groundwater microbial communities from Rifle, Colorado, USA - Groundwater B1 (SPAdes) (version 2) | ecosystem: Environmental > Aquatic > Deep subsurface > Groundwater | place: Rifle, Colorado...
TGCCGTGGGCGATGTCCAGGACTGCGACGTCCGCGTCGGCCATGCTGCAGGCCGGGGCGCTGGTCTCGATGTGGCCTTCGTAGACGCTTTCCAGGCGAAAGGGGGCGTCGTAGATGACCTGGACGGGGTCGGATAAGCCGACAGCGGCGCTATGGGGGGAATCGGCCAGGAAGAGGCCGCTGTCGGCTGAGAAATCCACGCTACTTCACCGTGGCGCAGACGAAGGCGTCCGGCTGGTTCAGGGCGGGGAGCGAGGCCGACTGGAGCATGAGCCACTGGATGGACGGATCCTCGGTTATCCAGGTCTTCGGGTAGAACGGTGCGGCGATGAGCGTGCCGCCGAGAGCCTGCAGCGCCTTCATGTCCTGGATCGCCCCGTAGAGCTTGGTGTTCTGGGCGTTGGGGTTGCCGCAGATGACGGTGCCGGACGGCAGCATCGGCTTTTCGGCGTCGTTGTCCTGGTCGTCGATGTACCACTCGGCGTAGACGTAGATGTCGCAGAAGACGATGCCGTCGTTGATGGTGCCGCAGAAGGCGATGCCGTCGTCCATTTGCTGCGGGTCGATCTGGCCGGTCTGGATCTTGAACCTGTTGAGCAGGTCGGTGTTTCCCTTCACCTTCGGATGGTTGATGAAGAGCTTCCAGGCGTCCGGGTCCATGACGATGGTTTTGCAGGAGAGCCCCGAGTCCTGAAGCGTGGTCAGGCACCAGGTCTGCAGGTTGGCGACCGGGTCGGAGTTGACGGTGTCGCTCCAGAGATCGTTTCCGGCCAGGGTGACCAGGTGCGACGCCGCCATCTGGAAATCGATCAGGTCGTTCACTCCGTCGCCTACGACGTTGATCTTGCCCGTGGTGAGCGCACTGGCGGCCATCCACTCTTCGCGGCGGGTGACGCCGTCCATGAGCTCCATGAGATCCTTGGTCAGAAGGGCGGCCGCCCTGTCACCGGGGGTCTGGCCGCCGGGGTAGACCACCGTGCCGGCGGGGCGCACCAGCAGATCGCCGGCGGCGGTCGGACGCTTGGGCTTGATGTAGGGAGGGGTGTAGCTGTGGGTGGAGTAGCCGAGCCGTTCCATCACCTTCCCTTCGAGGACGGGGGAGACGAAGGGGGCCATGCGGCGTTTCCCCTTGTAGATGTCGATGTCGACGGATTTGGTGTCGAACTGGCGAAAGCCGCGGAAGAACAGGTCCAGCAGGAAGCGCTTGGGGCGCTTGAACTGGTTTACGGTGTCCAGGAGGAACCTTGTGTTGAAAAGATCGATGGTGCCGAATGCAAGAAGGCCAAAGATGTTCAGGGCCTTTCCTTCGTCGGGGGCGGCAAACGCCACGCCCGGCACCAGCCAGACGGCCGCCACCAGACAAACGGTCAACAGAGTGAACCAGAGGGAAATTGTGTTTTTCATGCCTATCATTCTCCTTTCGCTGCGCATGTGGCGGAGCGGGCTTGAGGTGCGGGGCGGTCAGGCCTTGATGGAATTACGCAGCAGGATGCCGAGGTCGCGCAGCGCTTCCTTGTGGGTCGCGGCGGTGTCGGTGCCTCCGAAGGTCAGGGCGTTGGAGTTGTATTCCCCGGCCTTGTACAGCGGGCAGGTTTTGTCGGCGGCGCTGGCGTCGGTGTCGGCGGCGAGAATGGCGTAGGGGACGTTGGAGCCGTCCACGTTCGCGCTGTTGACGATCTTGAGCTTGCCGGAGCCGGCCGCCACGGCGATGGTGAAGGTGTCGCCCGCCGCGTAGTCGGCGGCCCCGTCCGCGATGGTGAAGCCGAGGTGATCGTTTGCGTAGGCTACGCCGACCTTGGCGTCTCCAAGCCTGGTGCCGTCAGGGGCAACGACGGAGAAGGTTCCGCCGTTGACCGCGGCCGTGATGCAGGTGAGCAGATAGGAGCCTACCTGCGTCCACTTTTTGAGAGCCTCGCCGGTCACGTCTCCGTCGCCGGTATTTGCGCCGCCGGGGGTGGTGGCCCCGAGCGCCCTGGTGATCCTGCCGAGGACGGCGCCGCGTTTGCGGTTTTCCCCCGAGAGGAGGATGCCGGTATCGGAACCGCAAGGGCCGCAACCGGCGAAAAGCTGGTCGTACGTCAATGTTTCCATGTTCAAACCTCCTGAAATTGGTGAAAGTGCTTATAGAAAAAATGAACTATCGTCCTTCGTTTGCCTGCGCGATCATCTTCTCGGAGAGCGACTTGGTCTCGACGGCTGCCGAGGTCTCTTCTCCTATCCCGCCTTCCGCCGATGCCGCCGGCGCGGGGGCGACGCTCCCTGCCAGCATGTCCTGGGCCGCTGCCTGCCGCATCTGATCCTCGGCCATGAGGACCCGGTGCGCGGCTTCAGCCGCCGTGGTCATGCCGTCGAAAGCAAGCGTGGTGATCAGGTCCTTGTGCGCCATGGCTGCGGCGCCGGGGAGCGAAAGGACCCCCTGGATCCTCGCCCGCTCGGCTTCGGCGCCGACCCCGACGGCTTCGGAGTAGAGGGCGGGATGCTGTTCTTTGAGTTCTTGCAGATTCATCTGTTTTTCCTCCTGTGGAATTTCCGCTGAGGCTGTCCCGCCCGGTACGGATTGGTTGTGATTGCCTGGCATCACGGGCATACGGCCCGGCTGGTGCTTCATCTTGATGGCTTTTGCCGCGGGCATGATCTCGTCCGCAAGCCCGAGCTCCAGCGCCTTGTCGGCGCGGAAGATTCCCGCCTCGGTGGCGCGCACGGCGGCGGGGCTCATGTTCCTGTTGCGAGCCACGGTCGAAACGAAAAGCTCGTAGGTGCCGGTGACCATGGAAAGCGCTTCGGCGTGCGCGTCCTCGGAGAGCGGCTGGTGCGGCGAGAAGTTCGCCTTCTTGGCTCCGGCGAAAATATGCGTAACGGTGACACCTGCCTCGTCTTCGGCCCGGGAGAAATCGGCATGGGTCATGATGACCCCGATGCTTCCCACGTTCGCGGTGCGCGGCACGACGATCTTCCCGGCGGCGCTGGCCAGGAGGTAGCCGGCGCTGAATGCGGACTCGTTCACCACGGCAGTGATCGGCTTCAGGCCGCGCGACTCGTAGATGTGGTCGGCGAGATCGAAGGCGCCGGAGACGTCGCCTCCGGGGGAATCCAGCTCGAGCTTGATCTCCTTGACCCCCTCGTCGGCCAGTGCCGTGTCGAAGGAGTTGCGGATGTCGGCGTAGGTGGTGGGGCCGCCGCTTGGAAACTCGGACCTGAGGGCGCGGTTCAGAAGCGGGCCGTAGATGCCGATGGTGGCAATGCCGTCCTTGACGCGGTAGCCGGATCTGGCCCGCTCATCGTCGGAAAGGACCGCCGCCTGCTCCCTCGGCATGCCGGAGAGATCGAGGTTGAGACGGGGGCCGAGCACGTGCAAAATCACGTTGAGTTTGGACTCCGAAATCATGAGCGGACGGTTGAAGATCATTTCCGCAATATGCATGTTTCTCATGCTGCCTCCGCTTTATCGGTACCGTCGGCGCTGTCGTCGATGGTCCTGTTGATGGTCTCGCGCACCGTGGTAGGAACCTCCGTAAGCCCGCCTTCCTTGCGCATCTGCTCCTCCTTGACGCGCTGTCGGTGCTTGTTCTCCCAGTCGCCGCCGCTCATCTGGGCGGTTTCCTCGGCGCGGGTGGTGAATCCCTCCTCGACACGCATCTTCGCGGCTTCGACCTCGTCCTTCGGGTTGATCTGCTTCATGGCGGGGCCGACCCACTGTGACCCCAGCCAGGCGGCGCGCACCAGGGGGGAGGCGAAGAAGCCGGGGGCGGATATGGTCCCCTGGGCCACTTCCTGCGCCATCCAGACGGAGTAGACGACGGAGCAGACGTTGTCGACTAGGTCGGAGCGCATGGTAAGGAAATAGGCCCAGCCGTCGAGCAGCGCCGCGCGGGCTGCGGAGTAGGACGCCGTGTAGTGCTTGATCAGCACTTCGTACGGTATGCCGATTGCTATGCCGATCTGGCGCACCATGGCGAGGAAGAAGGGATCAAAGCCGCTGTTGGGGCGCTTGGGGTCCGCGAAGGCGACGTCTTCTCCCGGGTTGAGCTCCAGCACCAGCCCGTTGCCTAACTGCAGGTCTGCCTTGCCGGCGGAGGTATCCTGCGCCTGGGTGACCACCGGGCGCGCGCCGGGGGCTGCCAGCATGTTTCCCATGCCGGTCCCGGTCGGGGTCTTGACGAAGACGGTAAACATGGCGGAAACCACGGCGGCCATCAGCTCGGCCTGGGTGTAGCGGGTCAGCATCCGGAGAGGCTCGAGCACCGGGGCCAGCATCGGGACTCCGCGCGTTTCGCCGCGACGGGAGCGGTAGTAGTGGATCACGTTCCTGAGGCCGGTGCGCGGGTTGAAGGCGGGGTAGCGGTCCCAGGCCCAGCGGCTCTGATCCAGATAACGGGTGTTGCCGGGGTGGCCGCGCAGAATGTGATAGGCGACCGGGGCGCCGTGCTCGTCCTTTTCGACACCGGCGACGAGGCCGGTGCGGTCGACTTGCAGGTCAGGGTTTCCCACACGGTCCGCCTCGACCAACTGCAGCCTGAGAGGGTTGGCGAGCCCGGGAAGCGGCACGACCGGGAGCAGGATGAACGATTCGCCGTTGACCAGGCGCTGGAACAGGATCGCGTCGAGGCTCGCCGCAAAGTTGCGGGTCCGCTCCAGGTCGCAGTCCTTCGACTCGCTCCAGAGTGACCAGCGGCGCTCAGTGTCGCGCTGCCACTTGGCGGCCGCTTCAGCGCTAATGCCGAGCAGTTCGGCGTCGATCATCGACTGGAGCTTGAGGCCGCTCCCCACCACGTTCATGCAGGTGGTGCCGATGGCGCCGGTGGCTATCGGCTGGTTTCGTTCCGCGTCGCGGGAGCGGGAGCGCAGGCTCGGCAGATCGTACAAGGCGGCGCTGTCGCCGTCGGAAGGGTACGGGGTCCACGTGTTGGTTTCGCGGCGCGCAGGCGAGCCCCCCTCGTAACCGCCGCCGGAAAAAAAGCCGGAGGCGAGCTCCATGCGCATCCTCTCCTGCATGCGGCTTGCGCCCCAGGCGGGTGAAACGGCGGCGATGGCGCGCTCCAGCAGGTTGCCGCGAAAATCGGGAGCGTCGGCGTTCTTCTTCACGACGGAACTCATGACTGGAAGGTGACCCCCCGCACCACGATGCCGCCGCGCCCCAACTGCTTGCATTTCTGGTCCCAGTAGTCGATGTTGCGCTGGATTTGCGCGGCATCGGCACGGGTAACCTGTCTGGAGGTCCCTACGCCGGTCTCGATCCTGTAGGACTGAGCCCCTCCCGCAAGGGCGGTGTCGGCTGCGAGCCAGATGGCGAGTTGCGCTTCGGCGTTTTCGAGGGTGAGACCAGCCATGCGTGCTCCCAATCACAAGATGTGGGGGTGAAAAATAAAAAGGCCCCAAGATAAGGGCCATTTTAGGTGTTGTTTCCGTTCGGGGGAAGGGACATAAGGTGACAAAAGGTGACATTTTTCCGGGAAAATTAAAGCGGAGGAAAAAAATCACTCGGTCAGGGCGTCGGGGGGGATCTCGTACTGCAGCCGGAACTGCGTGATTGAGAGTGCTGTGATCCTCATCCCCTGGGAGAGCTGGAGCCCGGTTTTGCCCCGCTTCGCGTTTTCATCCACGGCGACCAGTTTGCCGTCCTTGACTCTCTCGACGGCCCACTTGGCGCTCTTGCCGAAGATCGAGCCCGCCTCCTCGGGGCTGTAGCAAAGGTTCTCCAGGATGTGCCGGTTCTTGGCCTCCTGAATGTCCGTCCTGGTCACTCTGATGCGGGGGCCTTCCGGCTCTTGCTCGCTGGTCTGCACTACCTTGTTCACTTTCACGGTTCCACCTCCTTTGGTTCATCGAAAATGGCGCATGGATCAGGCGCTTATCGCCTGTCCCCTGATTCTTCTCCCGCCCGGGCTTTGAGCGGTTATCTCCGGTTCCTGCCAGATCTTCACCTGGGCGATCTCGACCAGAGCGAGCTCCATGTAACTGCAGTCCCAAAGATGGTTATCTTTTCCCTTGGGGCACTCGTATAACCCTTGATCATTCTTGGACTCGGAGCACATCTGCCTGGCGAAATCTTCGTCCGTCTCCGCGTGCAGATGCCAGGCCCCCGGGTCAGTCGTGTTCACCCTGAGCTTGCCGGCCAGCTTGTCCTTGAAAAAGGTGGAGTGCACAGTGTAGAGCTTGGCGCTGCCCGGCAGGGGCTTGTTGGTGCCGGGTATCCTGTCCAGGTCGGTGACGTTGTACTGCCGGGACATGCGCTGCCGACCCTTGAAGAGCACGACGCCGGGGTTGGCGGCTGCGAAAAGGTAGGCTTCGGCGGTGCGGGAGAGGTCCTGATGTTCCCCCTCGCCGCCGCCCGAGTCCATGCCGCGCAGCGTCACGACGTACGCGTTGCCGTTCACGTCCTTGAACTGGGATTCGAACATCACGAGGCGGAGCGCCTCCCAGGAATCGACGAAGCCGGCCTTGAGGTTCCAGCTCTCCTGCTCCAGGCCATAGCCCCATGCCGTGATCTTGTACCAGAAGCCGCGCTTCTGCATGTCGGCCACGCAGGTGATGGCGGCGATCGGCACGGAGGGGACCAGGCCCTCGGGGCGGTCGTCGCGCAGGGCGAGGATCTGTGTTTCCTTTCTCTCCTGCTTGACCTTCTTGACCGGCTCGGCGGCGCGGTTGTTTTGCCAGTGGTTCATCTTGGCGCTGTCGCCGGACTTCTCGCTTTCCTCGGCCTCGAGGTATTCGGCGACCACGGCGGAGAGGCTCACGAAGCGGGAGAGCCAGGAGGGGAGGACGAGGCCTATCTTGGCGGGCCTGTCGACCTTCTCCCTGGGGATCCACCCCTTGACGGCGCCGTCGCCGCTGTGTTCGGCTCCCTTGGCGACGGCCAGGTTGCGCTTGTTGTCATCCCAGTGTTTGTCGCAGTGCGGGCACTGGTAGGTGGCGAGCTTCAGCCGCCGGATGTGCCGGTAATCAAGAGAGCCTCCCTCGCCGACCAGGGCGAGCTGCTTGGGCCAACGGAAGAACTCCCACACCATGATTTGCCTGACGCCGCAGTCGGGGCACTCAACGTGGAAATCGTAGACCACGTCGCAGGTCCTGATCTCCTCGCAGATGGGGCCGTCTTCTTCGCCGGGAGTGGAGAGGGCGAATATCTTGGAGGTGTCGGGATAGGTGCTGGCGCGGTCCTTGGCCTCCTCTATGTTTTCCCTGCTGGAGTACTTGTCGATCTCGTCCAACACCACGACGCGGCATGGATCGGAGGCAAGCGAAGCTACGGAGGTGCCCCATCCGGCCTTGATGTTGAAGCCGTTCTTGAGGTTGATGCCGTAGATGCCGGTGTCGTCGGGGTTGTCGGAAAGGAAATCCCGCAGTGTTTCGCTGTCCTGATACATGGGGATGACGAAGTTCTTCATCCTCCCCTTGACGGTCTTCTCGTCGGCCATCGCCAGGAGAGCCATGTCGCTGGAGGTGGCGGACTCGCGGGAGAGGCAGTTGTAGGCGGCGGTGGTGCCGCCGGTCTGGACGCCCTTGCAGAGATCGAGCTCGCGCACCCAGGGGAGGCCGAAGAGGTCCATTATCCCCGCGAGGTAGGGCTGCACCTTGTTCCGGAAAGGCCCGGGCATGGAGCTTTTCTTGAGATAAATGTTGCGCTCGCTCCATTCCGAGTTGGGAATGTCCGGCTGCTTGCGCAGCACGAGCCTTTCGGAGGAGCGCAGCTCAATCCGCATCGGGAACCTCTATGGAACCGGCGGCGGCGAACCTGTCGAAGAGCTCGCCGGACAGACTGCGGTAGCGGACCAGGAGCTCGGGGGTGATCCTGCCCAGCCTCGCGGATACCTCCTCGCCCAACTCCAGCGCCGCGACGGAAATGAGGTCCTGGACCATGAACGGCCCCCAGTTCTCTACTGCGAGCTTGATGCCGTACAGCACCTGGGCGTCGCGCTGTTCTTCCTCGCTTCTGAGGAGGTAGCGGCCCTCCTTGATGTCGTTGTCGAGCTTCAGCTTTCGGGCGGTCTCGCGCTTCACCTGGTCGCTGTAGTCGGTGTCGGGGCGGGGCTCTGTGGGGCGGCTCGGGTTGTCCCAGGCGGTAGCGGCGTAGGCGGCGATCTCCTTGAGGAGGTAACTACCGTCTTTTTGCTGGCGGGGGAAGCCGGCGGAGTGGGCGTGGTTACGCACGGTCTTGCCGGAGACTATGTAACCTTCCTTGATTACCCACGATGCGGCCTGCTCCAGGTTCTTGAAGCGCTCGCCGGTCTTGGCGTTGGACTGGTCAGCCAGGAAGGTGTCAAGGGCCTTCTTGGCGTCGTTGTAGGCTTTGATGGTCGCAGTGTTGGGCTCGGCGGCCATGGCTTCGGTGGCCTTGGCGAGCTTGGCGCTGAGTGCGGCCTCCAGATCCTCGATGCGGGCGGATTGGTCAGTCATTGCGGTAGTAGCCCCTTGCCTCGTTGTTGCCCGTCACCGTTTCGCGGGCAAGCTGCACGTCGGCGCCACGTCCGGAGAGGATGCGGTGCAGGGTCTCGGAGCTGTGTTTAGCGTCCCAGGTCTCGGCGGCCGCATGCTGGAGGTTGCCCCTCAGTAGGGCGCGGCCGATCTCGATCACCTCGGAGAGGAGATGCCACCACTGGCGCCAGAGGGTGTTCTGCGTGAAGCGGGTAGGCTCGAACTGGTACAGCTCTTTCAAAAAGCACCTCCCTGTGCTGCGGTGGCGAGGATGCGGCCGGCGGCCTCGGCAGGGGTGAGTCCAAGACGGGTGCCGGCGGCAACCAGCCAGCGGCGCACCTCGTCGCTGACCCGGACGGCGATGGTGTCGGCGTCGCCGCAAACGAGCCGGTCCAGCGGGCTGCGGGCGAAGCGCTTCTGCACGACGTGGGTGTAGACTTCGGTGGTCTTGACGTCTTTGTGCCCCAGGAGCACCTGAACCTTGCGGATGTCCTCGCCGTCCTCGAGGAGGTGGGTGGCATAGGAGTGGCGCAGTGTGTGGGGGTGCGCGGGTTTATGGATGCCGGAGTCGCGCAGGGCGAGTTTGAACGCCTCCTGGACGGCGGAGGGGTGCAGATGGGCGCGCCCCTGGCGGCCGTCGGGAGCGGTGAAACGCTCGAAGGCGGGGAAAAGCCACTGCCAGCCGAGATCCTTGGCGTAGGCGGGGTACTTCCTCGCCAGAGCGTCGGGGAGATCCACCACCCCCCAGCCGGCGGCGAGGTCCGCCTCGTGGATCCGCTTCACTTCGGCGATCTGCGCGCGCAGCGGCTCGATCAGGGTTTCGGGGAGCGGGATGGAGCGGGAGTTGCCGTGTTTCGAGTCGTGCAGCACCAACTGCCGGGAGAGGAGGTCGATATCCTTAACGCGCAGCTCCAGGCAGTCGACCTCGACGCGCAGGCCGCAGCCGTACATGAGAGCATTGGCGAGCCAGTAGATCCCCTTGGAGCGGGAGAGGATCGCCGCGACCTCTTCACGGCTGAGGACGGTGGGGAGGTGTCTGCTGCGCCGGGCCCGCAGCGCGTTGACCTCACCGACCTCGATGCGGAGCACCCGGCGGTAAAAGAAGAGGAGGGCGTTGAAAGCGACGTTCTGAGTGCTCGCGCTGACGTGCTTGTCGACGGCCAGGTGGGTGAGATACTCCCGGATCGCCTCCGCCCCCTTCTGGTCAGAGTGCCGGTGCTGCTTGTGGAGAATGAAGTCGACGACGTAGGCGCCGTACGACTTGCACGTGGAGGGGCGGAAGTGGCGCAGGGCGAACTCCTTCTTCATGGTCTCCAGTAGGGGCGCGATCTGGCGGCTTTTCAGGATTTCCTTGTCAGCGGCCGAGAGTGTCGAAGTTCCGGGTATTGCGTAGGTTTTCATTGTTTCCTCCTTTTCCGGTTTCCGGAATTATACCGCCGGGTGCGGCGGGGTAGGGCTGTATAATCAGTAGTTAAACGGCGCTCTCGGTGGTGCCGACATCGTCAAACAGCACTGGTATCGCCTGCCTGAACTTCTCCAGGAGAGGGCACGCCACCTCTCTCATCTGCGGGTGAGCAGCTGCCGCCGTGCGGAGGCGGAAGAAGTGACGCCACTCACGAAGGTTCGCGGTCATCACTATCTCGGTTTTCAGGGAGTTCGGCAGGACGGAACGAGCCTGTTCGGGCTTCCATCCCATAGCCCGCACCTCCTTGTACATCGCCTCGCAGGTGTCCATTGCAATCAGCCAGGCCTTAGCATTGTCATTATCGCCATGGTCGATAAGAAGATCAGCCAAAGCATCCCCGGCATACTCACCAGGCTTAACTTCGATCCAGGATGGGATCACAAAAGCGACGTGACCGGCTTTATAGTCACAGTACCGCGTGCTCTCCTGGCTGTAGCTGGCCAGACGGTGACGCACAATTTCATGGGAGACACCGCGATCGCAGATGAAACGCACTGTCGCAGAGACGTGCTCAATCACCGACTCGTGCCCGCGCTTCAATATCATCTTCGCGAAGTCGGTGGAAGAGTGGAAGGGACACGTGCTGCAATCGTCACTCACGCACATCGCTTGGCTCTGGGATACCGTACAGCCGATCTTTCCCTCGGACTTGTAGCAGGTGCGGCCCGCAGTCTCGATCAGCGCAAGAGCACCGGTGTTGATGTGCAGGATTTCAACGGATGGTTTAAGCAGAAGCATCGGAAATTCTCCTTTCGATTTCGCGGTTGAGATACCACTGTGCTTTCTTCAGGTCCTCCAACTCCTTGGCGGGGTCCTTCTTGCCAGAACGGGAGATGTACTTGACCGTGTTACCGAGGCAGAAACCGAGGCCCCATGCCTCAATCACCTTGATCGCCTCGTAAGTGTTGTCTTTCCCGCCATAATGCTGCGGGTGGTCTACCTGCTCTGTTACACTCACCTTTTCCTCCTTGGGCGAATCCGCCCCGTTTAACCCCTCGCTCGTCCGCTGACGCGGCCAGCTCGAAAACCGTTAGGCGGGGCACCTCTCTCAGCCAAGAAAGAGGTGCCCCCTTGCCGTTTAGCGGTTCCTCTTTCTTGCCTGTTTCGCCATCCTGCGCTGCTTGCGCTCGCTGGCCGCCCATGTGGCAAGCTTGCCTCCAGAGTTAAGGGAGACAGTAGCTTCGGAGCGCCCCTGCAGCTTGGCAGTCGCGGCGCGATCCAGGTGGGCGGGTACCGCCGTGTAGTTCTGGCGCGCCAGGTTGTCCATGATTGCGAGTTGTGATGCGGTTACCAAGTGTCCGGTGTTACAGTTCATCGGGTGTTCCTCCTTTTACTCGACCAGAGTGAAGTCCACGTAAAACACCTGCCCCGGCTGAATCTTTCCCTTCAGGTCCGGATTGTTGATGTGGAGTTCCAGGCTCCCGCTAGGCGTGAATCTGGCGAAGGTGTTGTCTTCGCTGTTGCCGTCCTGGTCGAACTTACCGCAGACGGGAAATGCCTTGAGGATTTCGGTTTCGCCGTAGGCCGGGGTGACTGCCTGAACCTGCATCTTTGCCCTCATTACCTTTTCCATTTCATGCTCCTTTTGCTGTTGAATTTCCCTTTACAGGGGTTCTGTCGTTACCCTTGCCCCACCTACGCGAGGGCGGAGGCCGGCCACCACGACTCACGGGCGACACCATCACCGCCTTTGTACCGGACCAGGAAACGATCCTCATCCACCGGGTATTCGGCCCGCCCGATTACTTCACCTTTTTCGCCGCTGCACTCCACCATTACTTCTGCTCCGAGTTCGAATTTCCAGTCTTTCATGCCTTACTCCTTTTCATGGCAATACGCCTAACCAGCGGTTCGACCCGCCGAGTTACCGCCAGTTGGCGCGAGGTTGTGAAAGTGGGTGGCGGGTCACCCGCAAAACCGTTCGTTCGTCAGCCCAGTTTCAGGGCCGGTTGCTTGTACATGTAAATCCAATTCAGCCCTTCTTCGACTTCAGTTATATTCTCGCGAAACCAGTCCAGGCTGCGGCGGGCTCTTTCGATGGCATCCCAACTGACTTTCTTGGTCTGGTTGCGGTAGCGCATTTCCCACCGGCCAGGCAACTTATCGGCAAAACCGATATACCAGAGTTCCCAGCCTGCAGTGAGCAGTTGCTTCACTTCCGATGCCGTCTCAATCATGGACCCCTCCGTCATTGATCCTCCCCGGTCAGATACATGATCCGCCGGGCCGCCCGGTTCATCACTTGCACCAGCTCGGCAACCTCTCTTTGAGAATCCCGCTCCATCCAAGCCAAGGTCCACTTGTCGACGCCGGACTGGATGATGCTGTACTGGTTTCGGCAGGAGAGTCCGATCCACTTGCCGTGCTTCAGCTGGCTCCTGGCGTTCTCCGTTTTTAGCTTTTCGACAATCTCGTTAAGGGTCACGCTGCCACCGCTTTCTGCTGTCTCAGGTTCGCCCCGATCAGCGCGGCCGCATTGTAGGGAGACACTGAGTTGCCGCAAAATCTCACCTGGTCGGTGATTGTGAGCGGCACCCGCTTCCCATCGTCAATAACGTGATCGATTATGTAATCATCAGGAAAACCCTGGGCGCGGTAGAGTTCCCGAGGCGCCAACATGCGCATGCCGATGTCCACGATCTGGTGCAGCGCGCCGTTGACGGTGACAAGGCCGAACCGGTCTTTGGCCGTAACCGTGTGCAGCGGGCCTTTTATCTCAATTCCTTCTTTCTCGTTGCCGTAGTATTTCAGGAGGAAGGCGCGGACCTCGGCGACGTGCAACCCACCGGCTGTAACTGTCGGCATAGGTGCATCGCTGCGCTGGCCGTCCTTGCAAGTCCCCCGCAGCTTGACCAGGTGAGAGGTTGTGAGGCTGTCTTTTTGTTTGCCGAGAACGGTTAAGGCGGGCTTGAAGATATCAGCAGCGTAACTATTGCCAAGGTTGCGACAGAGATTCGCCATCACGACCCCTGTTTTTCCTTGGCCTCCGGCCGTGATAGTCCCAACAGGCTCACCTGCACCGCTGCCGATACTCTCCCCAAAGTGCCGTACCATGTGCGCAGTCGTAACAGCATGCTTGATGCCTCCAGCTACAGCGGTCCCGAGAGGCACGTCAAGGTGTGGCACTCGCGGGGCCTGCCCAGGCCTCTCTCCGTAGCCAGTTTGAATCAGGGTAGCTGCGCCGATAGCGTGGTGATCGGCCGTGGTGATAGTCCCGGCAGGCTGATCAATCGCAGTGCCGACCACGCCGCCGTAATGTTTCAGAAGCATGGCGGACTGGAGGGCGAAGCGGTTTTCTGTCGTTTGCGTCCTCAGCGGCTCTGCCAGTTCTTGGCCACGGTGGTGATTGCCGCCCTTCGCGCCGTAATAGGTGGAGATAGTGGGAGCCACTATTGCGAATGCGCCGCCCTTGGGATTCGCCGTCACTGTGCGCAGCGGCTTCCTGATCGAATGCGCCGGGGTGCTGCCGTTGTAGTGTGCGATCGGCACGATGAACGGCTCGGGGTTATCGATCACGTAGCGCTGAATGCCGCGGGCGATCCGGCGCAGGGTGTTTTCCGCCAATGCTTTCTTCCGGGTGAAAATGGACGGGCAGGGAATGCTCCAGTCGATGCACTCGGCAGCTGTCCGCCATGGGAGCAGCCGGCCGGACTTAACCGCCTCGCTCTTCGGGTCGCCGTGGGTCGGCTCGGGCCAGACGATAGATTCACCGTCGCAGCGCGCTATCAGGAAAAGTCTCTTGCGAATGGTCGGCGCACCATAGTCGCAGGCACGCATGGTCTGCCACTCAACCACGTAGCCCAGGCGCTGCAGCTCCCGGACAAAGGTGCGGAAGGTGCGGCCCGCTCTCTTCTTGCAGGGATGCATATTGCCGTTGATCCGGACCAGCGGGCCCCAGGTCTGGAACTCTTCCACGTTCTCCAGGAAAATGACTCTCGGCCTGACCGTCGCCGCCCACCTCTTGCCTACCCAGGCGAGGCCGCGCACGCGCTTTGATACAGGTTTGCTGCCTTTTGCCTTCGAGAAATGGGTGCAGTCGGGAGACATCCAGAGGTGCCCCACCGGACGGCCGCCGCATACCTTTTGCGGGTTAACATCAAAAACTGACTCGCAAAAATGCAGGGTGTGCGGGTGGTTGATCTGATGCATCAGGACGGCCTGCCGGTTGTGGTTCACGGCGATGTCGGGGCTTTTCCCGGTCGCCCATTCCATCCCAGTGCTGGCTCCGCCGCCACCGGCAAAAAGGTCCACGGAGAGCTCTCCGCCAAAATCAAGGCGGGGCTGAGGGTCGATGCGGTACGGTCCGTGGTAAATTGCAGTTCTGCGCATGCTTTCTCCTTTTGAAAGGTGGCTCCCCAAAGGGCCTATCCCAGAGGGGAGCCGGTAACCGGGGCGGAAGCTGGGACGGCGAATCCTGTTACACCCCGGTGTTTGGTTAGCGGTGGAGGGATTCGAACCCTGACCGGACTCCTCTCGGCTATATGTGTCGCCTGTCCGTTTGCCTCGATGTTTCCCGAGACTTTCAGCGTATATCCTGGTCTTCGTGCAGACCTACGCCTCACCGCCATAGTGCTATTGCTCACCCGGTGTTCGAAACTGGTTCATCTACCTCGATGACCGGCGGCCGCTCGTTGTAGCGCTGCCACGCCCTGAGGTAGTAGCGCTCCCAAGCATTCAGCGCTTTCACTACGGCCCCTTCATCACCGGCCTCGAAAGCTGCATCTACGGCTTTATCCGCCTGCGCCAAATGCTGGAGCACATCGGGGCGGTGCCGGACCAGCCACTCCTGCGCGCCCTTGGGGGCCTGGCTGGTGACCCGGCTGAATGTGTCGTTAATCTGCTGCTGCATTTTTTGCGGATCGAAACTCATGGGGGACTCCGGTGCGTCTTTTGTGGCTTGCGCTTTGGACTGCACGGTCATCGCGGGGGGCAATCCGGCCAGTATCCAGGCCCTGATGTCGACGCCGGCGGCGTATGCCTCTCCCGGGTCTTTTTCTGTCGGGACGGGCCAGCGGCGGGCCTGCGGATAGGTGGCACACCACCACTTGGCGGCTTTCCCGCCGGGGTTTTCCATCTGGCCGGTCTTCTGGTTCTTGCGAGGCTCGAAATCGAGGGCGACGAGGATGGAGATCGCGGCGTCCAGGATCTGCGCGGCGGTCTCTTTGGGCTTCGCGTCACTGGTTCCCAGAGGGATGACGCCGACTAGATCGCCGGCGGCGTGGTCGACCATGAGGCCGTCGAGGTCGCTCTCGATCACGACAAAAGCGCGCGCGCCCGGGTTGATAACTACGACGTCGTTTCCGGAGCCGGGCACCCAGTAGTAACGGGCATCTGTCGGTTTCTGAAGCTCGTCGCGGCGGATCCGCAGGCGGTGCAGTTCGCCGTCGATCAGGTAGGGGATGAAGATCCCCTTCGGGAGCCAGAGTTTTTTCGGTTTCCCGTCTTCGCGCAGCTCGGTGGGGAGGCCCCAGGCTTCGCGGGCGCGGTAGGTGTCTTTTTCGAGCCATCCGAGCCGGTTCTTCTGTACGGCTTCGAGGGGGAGGCCTCGACCGGCGAGATAGGCGAGCTTTTCGGGGGAGGCGAGCAGTGTCGCGTGGGCGGCCTCGACGATCTTCCAGGCATGCTCGCGCCAGAGGCCGCCGGGGCACTCGGCGGCGCCCGGTTTCCAATTCTGGAGGCGGGGCTTGGCAGGCGCTGCGGTGTTGCCTTCGTTGCGCTTGCCGCCGTTCCCCTTGCCCTTGAGGCAGCTGTCGATTTTGGGGCAGGTGGTGGAGACGCAGGCGCGGCCGAGGGCGGCATGCGCCGCTCCGCAGGACATTCCCTCGTATATTCTGAGGTATTTGACCGCGTCTCCCCCCTGGTCGCAGCCGCGGCACCAGAATGTGCCGTCCTCACCCTGGGCCGGCCAGATGTGGAAGCGGTCTTCTCCGGCGCAGGCAGGGCACGCGGAGTGGTATTCGCCACCCTTGGCGGTGCTCACTTTGCGAGGAAAGATCGCTTTTTGCTCTACCATCTGCAGAATATTCATTTAAGGCCCTTGACCATGATCATGATGAAAGCGTTTTTTGTTGTTTTTTCATCATCATGCTTCTAAATTTCTGTTTTTATTCTTCTTTTGATGCTTTTATGATGAAATGATGAAAGTTCATAAAGTTGAGATTGTTTTTTTTGAGTGAGATTTTAGAGCCTCCCTCGATTCGGCGCTTTTTTCGCGCGCGCGCACGTGTGAACTTTGGGAACTTTCATCATTTCATCATGGAGGGGCGCTTACCCCTGTAATTATGAGGAGTTGGGAGCATGATGATGAAAAAAGGTCCAAAATCGCGTTCATCATGATCATGCCCCGCGCCCCCTCCTCGAACGCTCCAGGAGAATAAGCGCTCATCATCCCCCCACGCCGCAAAGGGGGACCCGGACGCCGTACACGTAGGCCTGCCCGCCTCGGTTCTCTCGGCGAAACCCCTTTTTATCCAGCCATTTACCGTACTCGCGCTTGCTGGTGACGCGGTCTTTGCGGTCGTCGACGGTCTCTTCGAACCAGTTTTTAAAGTGGCCGTAAAGCTCCTTGAAGGTCATCCAGTCATCGACTCCCCCCGTCTCGCAGCGGGCGTCGATGAACTGATCGAGCAGGTCCTCGCTGTAGCGGAGCTCCTCGACGGAGGCCATGATCTGGGGCGGAGGCTTGAGGCCGTCTTTCTGCCACATGGCGCAACCACGGACCAGCCAGGCGAGGACGCCGGGGAGGTTCTGCAGCAGCCGCGCCTCGAGGCCGGGGTCGCGCTTGCGGTAGAGCTCGGCGAGCTTCGGGTTCTTGCGTCCCTCGGCTGCCGGATCCTCGACGAACATATAGGGGAAATTGATCAAGAGGAGCCTTCTCCGGAGGGAGTGGTCTTTGGCGATCCCCTTGGGTATGTGGTTCGTCTGCAGGAACAGGGTGTGGGTCGGCTTGAAGTTGGTCTCGAACTTGTCGTAGAGCAGGCGGCCGTTCAGGATGTCGCTGCCGGTGAGCTCCTTGACGCGCTCGGCGCTGATCTTGCGGTTCTCACCGGTCTCGCTGGCGACGACGAAGCGGCGGCCATGCAGGGCGAGGATGTCGGGACTCGCGCCGGCGGAGGATCGGGTGGTCTTCTGCTCGAGTATCAGCTCGGGCTGGATGCGCCAGGCGAGATCACCCAGGCAGGCCATGATGGTGTTGAACAGGACGCCTTTGCCGTTGCCGCCTTCGCCGGTAAAGCAGGCGATGAACTGCTCGGTGGTGAAGCCGGTGATGGCGTACCCCATCATGCACTGGATGAAGTGGCGGATCTCAGCGTCTGGATGGACCGACTCCATGAAGGCGTCCCACTCGGCGCAGCCGGCGTCGAAGCCGGGGTAGTCGATCGGGATCGCCTTGACCAGGTAGTCACCTGGCCTCCCGGGGGAGAGCAGGCCGGAGCGCAGATCGACGACGCCGTTGTTGCAGGCGAGCAGCCAGGGGTGCTGATCGATCTCGTCTCCGACGATGGCAAGGGGTTCTTCCACCATGTGGGCCCACTCGGCGCAGTTGCGGGCGCCGCGCAGGCTCCGGAGGCGCTCGACGCGGCGGGTGTAGGCCTTTTTCTGCTCCTTCAGGATGGCGAGCTCGCTTGATGCCGCTGCTACTTCCTCT
>Ga0209518_1002410_pt1 | contig 17514 bp, 16 predicted proteins | sample RifGroB1_FD_183993 | JGI IMG/M metagenome (GOLD analysis project Ga0209518, IMG submission 183993) | Groundwater microbial communities from Rifle, Colorado, USA - Groundwater B1 (SPAdes) (version 2) | ecosystem: Environmental > Aquatic > Deep subsurface > Groundwater | place: Rifle, Colorado...
GGATCATCGAGGCCGTCAGCGCCTGAAAGATAGGTACCGCCTCCAAGTATTTTTCTCCGAAAAGAATCAAGATAAACGGCTTGGCGATAATAATCCAGAAAACAACCCCCACAACCACCGCCAAGCTGGCAAGAACCGCCTTGGCTATATAAGTTTTTTCTTTCTCTCTATCATCGAAAGCCGCAAGCCTCGGGGCAAGAACGGCGGAGAAACTTGAAACCAAAACGACAACGAAAGAGGCCAATCGAGCCGGAATCGAATAGAGACCGGTAGAAGTTGCCCCCACGAGCACGGCTAGCATTTGGATGTCTAGCCTGCCCGAAATCCCGGAAATAAACCGATTAACTCCCAGCCAGCCCGAAAATTTCAAAACATCCATATATATTTTTTTGTTTGGCCTCGTTCTTAGAAAAGAAGTGCCAACCAGCTTAAAACCGACTACAACGACAAGAACAAAGCTAACGAAGAAGGCCAAAAGAGCATTATCTAATGTGAGAACCCCAATTAAAAGAAGTGCAAATCCTAAAATACCCCTTGGAATCGCAAAAGACAAATCAACCACGATGGAGGCCAAGAATCTTTTTTGGGCCTGAAGAATGTTTGGGAAAAATCCCCAAAGAAAAGTTCCAATCGAAATTCCCGCCACCCAATAAGCAATCTTTACCTCACCGGTTGCCAAAAGGAACTTTGAAACAAAAGGAGCAAAAACTCCAATCAAAACCACCAAAATAAAGGTAATTACAAACTTCAACAAAAAGGCGGCCTTTATATACTTTTCAGAAGTTTCCCTTCTCCCTTTGGCCAAGTATCTTGCTACAAAATTGACAATACCGGAGGAAATCCCCAAATCCGAAAGCGAGGAAATAATGACTATTAAATTCGAGGCTGCAGAAAAAATTCCAAATTCCGAAACGCTTAGGCCCCTGGATACAAATAGTGTGAAGAGGAATGCAAAAAATGCCGAGATGACGTTGCCCGCGAAAAGAATATAAGTGTCTTTGGCCGTGGCCGAGGTGGCCCAACCCCTTATTCTATCAATCTGTTGTTTCACCGCTCTATTTTAGCGTTTATTCCTCTATTTTTATATTCTCAACTTGATAATACCCGGAGAGACAGGAAGTAACCCAGCCTTTATTTTCCGTAAAACCATCTAGCTCGCCCACCGGTTTGACGTTTTTGATAGAAACCGGGGAGCTTTGCGATTTAGCATTGATTAAAACCTTTTCCTGTACATCCCAGTCTTTGGCATAATTCTTCAACTGAGACTCAATTTCCTGCCAATGAAAAAGGGTTGACTTGATCAAAAGCATCGATGCCAAAAGAAAGAACAAAGTTACCAGCCATCTAAACCACCTTTCCGACTTTGTTGACAACACCCTTTTAACAAGAACGCTGACAATAAAACAGAAGATGAAAAAGCAAAGAAAGATAATATAAATGACAATGAACATGGTCCGCTCCGGCGGAGTAATGGCCATAGAATAATAGCCCGATCCGATAACGGCGGCGGTGGCAAAAACGGCCGCAAGAACTGCCAAGAGCATGGCCAGGACCATTCTTCTGACGCTTAAGGTAACTTTTTTAAATAATTTCCAATTCCGGGAAACGAAGAAGAAGATGACCGAAGCACCAACAACAAGTGAGTACAAGAAAGGTTTTATGAACAATAGCCTCTGTAAATACCATTTGGTACCGTAGATTGTCGAGCTGACCACATAGGCTAAACTTTCAGGAGGGGTAACCGTCGTTCCCCTAGCCAGATTTCCCGGTGAAAGATACATTACAAAAAGGGAAAGGGCTGCTCCAATAATCCCCGCTATAACCACTTTGATTCTTTGGGACTTATTTGGCACGTTTAGGGTGATAATCATCAACAAAACAAAAATTACCAACACAAGCTGCGCCATGGCATATGATTCTGAAAAGCCGCCGGCGATAAAAAGTAATATCGAAGGAACAAACAAAGGAATCCTGCGTTTTGCCAAAACCACTAAAGACAGAAACAGATTTAAGAATACGAAGGGAATTGCGTAATTAAGGGAGCCCGTTTGCCAATAAAAGGATTGGATTATATTAGGAGCGTTGATTAAGGTGAGAATTATAAATAAAAAGGATAAGACTACATCGAAAAATAAGACGGGTAAAATGCTTAATGTCAAAAGTACTAAAAGGACCAAGGGAATAATTCTTACAGCCCAAGGCCCCAATAGTTCGAAAAAGTCTAAGGCGGCAATATAAGAATACCGACCTGTCCAGGATTTCCACCAAAATATCTGTGCTTTTAAGTAGCCATAATTTCTTAATGTGGTAGCGGAGCAAAAGTCGTCAGCCCAATAACGGACGCTGCTGCTTGTCGTTAAAATAAAATAGAGCGTTACTGCGAATAATGCCAATAAAGGCATAAGAATAAGCAAACGATTGGTTGGTTTGAAATTTCCTATAACCATTACTCACCGGGTTTCTTAATTAAAAGTATTGCCCTTGCCTCTTGTTTCTCGTAAGTGTCCTCCGCCGAAACCTTAAATTCGCCTACGAATCTGTAATTCTTGACAATAAATTCGTCCTCGGGGGACTTTGGGCTTTCAAAAATCTGTCGCCACTCCGGTCCCATATAATAATTCTCATCGTCAATAAGGTAGCTGGTAAGGTAGATTGCATCGACCTTGTCTTCCAATCCCCTAAGTTGTTCAGGTTTTAAAGGATACCAAATAGTTTTTCTTTCTCCATACCAACTCCCCCAAGTATCAAGATTTGTAACAATAACGCTGTCGGGTGGTGTGTTCTCTTTCAAAACCCTGGAAAGGACTACATAGACAGGGGATTTTCCTTTATTCGTCCTGGCCGCCTTAAATCTTGAATCTAAAAACATAACTCCCAAAGTCTGCCCGACTACCAAAAAGACAATCAACAAAGTAGAAACCACTGCCACCGGGCGTTTCTTAACCATCTTCCCAACTATCCATACAAGGGTCGCCGTCGCAAAAAGATAAACCAAAGGCACGACCGGGTGAAGATACCTGAAGAAGGGAATGGTTAAGGCGGCTGCCAGAAAAGTAACCGCCACCGTAAAAACAGTCGCAATTTTAAGTGAATTCTCAACTCTATCTTTCCCCCATTTAAAAAGCCCAATTATAAACAGTGCCAACAAATAAGGAGACATTATTTGGGGAAGAAGTTTGTAGAAGTTGTAAAGATTATAAAAGACTTTTTTGAAAATACCGGAAAGCCCAAGATTTGAGCTTAACGATCCCCTGAGGGCATCGGAAACCGCCGTGTCGGACGAATAAGTCAAAATTCCCTGAATTCCGCGAGCAAAAACGGGAGTAAGGGGATATTTGAAAGAAAGAGGATAAATAATAAATTTATCAACCAGATATCCGAGAGCGCCTAACCCGAGAAAGTAAATTGAAGCTTTTTTGAAGCCGAACCGCAAGATAAGCCAAAGAAGAATAAGCCCGGCGATGAAAATGACTGCCTGGGGCCTGGAAAAGTACATTGCCGCCATCGCCACAAACGATGCGCCTGTAGCCCACCTTTTGCGAAGAGTCAAAAAATAAGCGGATAAAACCATTAAAAAAGTAAAAAGGGGTTCCGACGCTCCCGAAGTTGCATAATCCAAAAAATTAACATTTGCGAAAACTACTAAAGCGGCCAATATTCCGACTAAGTTGCCAAAAAGCTTCCTGCCTAAAAGAAAAACAGCGGCCACCAGCAAAAGGAAATAGAAAAATGAGGATGCGATTACAGCAAAATCCCCTACTCCAAACAATTTAAAGAAGGGGAGAATTGAATATGGAATCAAAGGTGAAATTCCGAGAGTAGAAAAAAAATTAGGTCCCCAAAAAGAAAAGTCTGTTGTAAACCCGTTCCCCAACACCAAATTCCTGGCAATAAGGGCAAACTTTGCACCGTCAGAAAACGAAAGGTGTGTACTAAACATTAAAAAAATCTTTGATCACCCCACACACATAATCGACCTCGGCAGTTCCCATAAATGGATGGCAGGGTAAAGACAAAATTTTCCTTACAAAATTTCTTGCTGTTGGTATTTTCAATAATCTATATTTTTTACCGAACAGTGGTTGGTCCGGTATAGCTGTTGGGTAGTGAATTAGTGAGGGAATGCCGTGTTTTGCCAAAAATTTTTTCAGTTCATCCCGTCTTTGTGTTTTGACAACAAATAAATGGTAGTTAGAATCCTCGATTTTATTTGGAAGAATCAATTCGAGCCCTTTTATTTTGTTAAGGTTCGAAATATATCTTTTTGCAATTTTTCTCCTTAAAACATTGTCTTTCTCCAAAAATCTTAATTTTTCTCTCAATATCGCTGCGTGAAGCTCATCCAGCCTGCTGTTTAGACCGTAACGGGAGTGTTTATATTTAGACTCCTGTCCGTAATCTCTAATTTGCAGCACGCTCTCATAAAGCTGTTTGTTGTTTGTAGCAATCAAGCCTCCGTCTCCAATTGCTCCAAGGTTCTTTGTTGGATAAAAACTAAAACACGACAGAATCCCGTGATTCCCGGCCTTTCTACCATTAAATCGCGTTCCGTGTGCCTGGCACGCGTCTTCTATTAAAAACAGTTTATGTTTCCTTGAAATCCTGGCAATTTTTTCTATCTCCAAAGGTTGTCCGTAAAGATGCACCGGTATTATAGCTTTGGTTTTTTTAGTAATTGCCTTCTCAATCAAGTCTTCATCCAATTGGCCGTTTTCTTTTATGTCAACAAAAACGGGAGTTGACCCAACCGCCATTATCGCAAGGGTGGTAGCAACTGCCGAAATTGGTGTGGTAATGACCTCATCCCCTTCTTTAATTCTTAACGCTAAAAGAGAAATTTGAAGCGCTTCGAGGCCATTGGCGACCCCAATTGCATATTTCATCCCCAGATACTTAGCAAACTCTTCTTCGAAAAGCCTGACTTCATTTCCCAAAATATAAAAGCCGGAGCGCATTACTCTGTCAAATGCTTCCCGATACAGATTTCCTCTCTCTTTATATTCCTTGGGGAAATCCAAATAATTCACTTTTTTCATATAATTATCCGTTTGAATAGCTTTTTAAAAAATCCTCATAACTTCTGACATAATCTTTCGGATCGTGTCTTTTTGACGCCAGCACCAGTAGTATAGTGTCTTTTTTAAAATCCGCCATCTCGTGCCATACCCCCGGCTCAAGAAGCACGCCGACGTTCGGTTTATTCAAAAACACCTTTTCTTTGGCCTTACCATTGTCCAAAATAATTTCTATGCTTCCTTGGATACAAAAAAGCGCCTGTACTGTTTCTTTGTGGGTGTGGGCTCCTCTAACCGCCCCCTCGGAAACACCATAAATAAAATAGACTCTTTCAATTTTAAAAGGTATTTGGTCGATATACTGAAGCTGGCACAGCGAACCATCGGTTGTTATAAGCGAACCCTTAAGTAATTTGACTAATTTCCGAGCCATCCTTTTATCCTCCAATAGACAGGACCAATAAGTTTTGACAGTTTCGCTCTAAAAACTTGGTTTATATTCTGTTCTGCTCTTTTAATTTCGAAACTATTGTCAAATGATTTAACTTTGGTATATTGCCTTCGAAGTTCAGCCTCATATGGCTCATAAATCAGCTTTACCACTTCCCTAGAGAGTGTGTAGCCTAAAACCCGGCTGAAGTGGTCTGGTCCCAAAATTTGGAATTGATGAAAATGATAGCAAACCAACTTTTTGTTATTTATGTAAACATCATTACCTTTCTTTGAAACTTCATACTGGGATACGTTCCAAGGAGCAGTATCCACACCAATGTTTTCGGAAATGACAAGATTCTTTTCATACAGTTTGGGCCATTCATTAAGATACATCTGATCTCCAAGTTTTCCGTCCTTGGGCCTCCAATAACACCAGTCCAAACACTGTGCTCTCCAGCGCTTCAGGCACTTGATGCCAACTTTGTCATTTTTGAAAACATTAAAACCAACATTGAATCTGCCCGAGACTTTAGACATGCTCTCCATTCCCTTCGGAAACCTGTGTTCAACTGCCAAAATTGATTTATCGGCAATTTCCTCAACGCCTACCATCGCATCCAAATAGAAGTACAAATCACCATCCAAATAAACCACGTATTTTGTATCGGGTTTTCTCTTGAATATATAAAGTGGCAAAGAAGGGGTACAGGTCCAATAATATTCCACTGGATTTCTACTACCCTTGACAGCCAAGAGTTCTTTGTCTTCGAACTCGGCCAGGGGCACTACCGTCACGCCTTTCAGCTTCATCTTCCTCAAAATATCTTCTGTGTACTTGTCAAAAGCCAATATCCAAAGTTTCGCATCGGGATTGTATTTTAATAAAGACGAGTGAAGAGCTAGTCCTTTTAACAAAAACCCCTTATCAAAATAGGCGCAATAAACAAGATTTTTTATGTTCATAAATTTGATTTTATCATTTTTCTCGAACCATAAAAAATTAAGCATTCTTCACTTAACTCATATTAGTATGTAATATATAATGTTCTCTATCCTAACAAGTAATAAACAATAATGAAAAAACCAGAAGTAAGCACTAATCGGTTTGCCACTAAAAACGAGGTTTTTAGTAGAGAGTTTAGAAAAATCTGGCGTGTTTTAGCCAAAATCCACAGAAATTATGAACTTCCTGATCATGGCGATGTTAACAAGAGGCGCTATCTTTGGGCCAAGAACTTACTGAGATATCCCGAAATATATGCTGCAAGGTTGTGGGAGTATCCTTATGCGATACTTTCGGCAAACCTCCGACCAGGAATGAAATGCTTGGATGTGGGATGCGGCATGACGGCTTTTACAATTTACTTAAGTGAAGTGTCGAAGACCAAAATAACAGGATTAGACCCAGATATATTTGATTCTGGTGTTAAATATAAAGGACACGGCGTAAGTAAAGAGTTTATAAAAAGAACGGGATTAAAAATAGTCGAAGGAGGAACAGAAAATCTGCCGTTTAAGTCAAACTCTTTCGAAAGAGTTTTCTGCATCAGTGTTATAGAGCATTTACCTAAAAAAATCCTGGAAGCGGGGTTAAAAGAAATTGCCAGAGTTCTGAAACCAAACGGGCTGGCGGTTTTAACTTTTGATATAAATATGTTATCAGAGATAAATAGACCGCTTGATATTATTTGGGAGTCCGGATTAATACCAATGGGAAGCATTGATTTAAAATGGCCATTCCACAGGTTTGGAATCTTTTCAGACGGCATACAACCAGCGGATGTCTTCGGACTCACCCTATTGAAAGATAATTACACTGTCTCAAGGGATAATAAAGGAAAAAGGATTATACAAGCTTACTTAATTCCCACGATGCGTGATAAGTGGATGAGTTCCCACGTAATAAGTTATAGATTTAAAAGACTTGTCAGAGATATTTTAAAACTATAATGACGGAAATAAGGGGCAAAAAGTTTCTGGTTACCGGCGGAGCTGGATTTGTCGGCTCTCACACGGTAGATTCGCTAATTGAACGTGGGGCAAAAGTAAGCATCATTGACAATCTCTCTACTGGCAGTAAAGAGAACATTAACCCAAAAGCCAAGTTTTACAATCTAAACATAAACAGCCCCAAAATCGCTCATATTTTCAAAAAAGAAAAACCAGATTATATTTATCATTTTGCATTTGAGGTGAGAGTTCCAAAAACCATCAAAAACCCAGAGTTGATTATGGATAGCATCGAAGGATCTTTAAGTATATTGACCAATGCTGTCCATTATAAAATCAAAAAAATTATATTCGCATCAACTGCTTTTATATACGGTAACCCCAAAAAGCTGCCTGCTAAAGAAAGCGATATCCCAAACTTTATTTCCCCTTATGCATGCGCAAAATACTCTGTAGAAAATTTCCTTGAGTATTTTTATAACCTTTATAAAACGCCTTACGTCATTTTAAGATATGCAACCATCTACGGACCGCGCCAGTATTTGGGGGCAATACCCGATTATATTAGGAAATTGGCAGCCGGTAGTCAGGCTGATATGTGGGGAGACGGTAACAAAACAAGAGACTACGTCTTTATCGAGGATGTTGTTAGGGCCAATATGGCCGCACTATCTCTTTCAAACAGCTATACTGATCCCGTCTTTAATATTGGAACAGGTACAGAAACCACCTTGAACTCCGTCTACCAAAAAATTGCAGAATTTCTACAAAAACAAGCAAAACCAGTTTATCACCCAGAAAGAGCGGGAGAATTAAATAGGTACTATTTAGACCCCGAAAAGGCCAGAAGGGTTCTTGGCTGGAAGGCCGATACTAAACTTGACGAAGGACTCGCCAAAACTATCAAAGCCCTTTCCTAATAAATAGGCTATTCCTAATGAAAAAGACAAAATTTCAGCCATACATTAGTTTCGTCATGACAGGCAGGAATGATAACTACGCCGGAAATTTTCTAGAAAGGATGCAAACAAGCCTGGAAATTACCATTAGATTGATAGAAAAATTTGAGTTAAGTGCAGAAATCATAATCGTTGACTGGAATTCGCCAAAAAATAAAAATCTGAGAAAAACCCTAACCTTTCCAAAAAATCTTAAGAATTCGATAATAAGGATAATCGAGGTTCCAAGCGATATACACAAGAGGTTACCCTATTCTAATAATAGGTTCGTTTTGGAATACACGGCAAAAAATGTTGGTGCTCGTCATGCAAACGGAGAATATATACTTGCAACGAACCCCGACATAATTTTTAACACTTCTCTTATTAAATATTTGGCATCAAAAAAACTTTCACCTAATTTTTTTTACAGATCTATTAGGTATGACGTCAAAGGCCAAATCCCTGCCAATTACAGCATTAGTGAGAAACTGGAATATTGTGAGAAAAATATTAACAAGGTTTACGGTTACTTAGGAACCTTAAGTAAGAAAAAAATTTTAGAATACTTAATAGACGTGCTATTATATCCAAGAAGTTTAATCCACTTTTTCCCTTTTGTTCCTCCGCATACAAACGCCGCAGGTGATTTCTTTCTAATGCATAAAAAACGTTGGTTAGCTGTTAGGGGTTACCCCGAAATAGAAGGTTGGCAGCAAATTGATGGAATAATTGTCCTTCAGGCTCTATTTTTACCTCTAAAACAAAAAATTCTTGGGGGCCCAATGAAGATATACCACCAAGAACACCCAACAGACCCCAATAAAAACAAATATCGTTCACCAGCTGTTGAAAAAGCTTATAAACGTCTGATGAATTTAAAAAAAACTATTATTTTCAATTCAAAAGATTGGGGGCTGGCGAAGTATAATTTAACCGAGGCCGTATTCGGAAGAAAATAAGAATAAATGCTACAAAGCCTACTCACAAAGATTGAGCCAATATTAGCTAGCTACTACAGTAAATTAAAAAACGCTCAACTGCCAAATTTAGTGGGCGATAGAGAAATCGAGTATTCTTTTATTTGTGCAAATATTCCGTCGATTGAAAATGGTATTGCTTTAGACTTTGGGGCTGGAAACGGATTTTTAAGTTTGGTAGCGGTACAGCGGGGATATACGGTTAAAGCTATCGATCTTCTGCATCCCAATCTAATCTTCTTGATAAAAAACTTGAAATACGAAACTAACGACATTTTTCTTACCCGATTGCCAACCAACCATTATGATTTAATTATCAACTGTTCCTCCATTGAGCACGTTGGTCTTTCTGGTCGTTATGGAGTGCAAAAAGAAAATACAAAAGGCGATATACTGGCTATGGAAATTTTATGCTCTTCGCTCAAAAATAACGGAGTAATGCTTCTAACTATTCCTGTCGGTAAAGATTCGATTTTTAGACCCTATCACAGAGTGTATGGAAAAAGGGGGATTTCAAAGTTATTAAAGAAATTCTCCATTGTCAAAGAGGAGTACTGGGCAAAGGATAAAAACAATAAATGGGTTAAAGTAAATAAAAAGAGGGCACTATCGGCGAAACCTTCCGCCTATTATTACAATTTGGGCTGTCTCGTCTTAAAAAAAGTAGAATGATTACTCTCGTTACAGTACCAAAAAGTTTTGAGGGGGTATTCAAGACAATACAGGAAAATTCAATCAAAAGCTGGCTAAAAATTAAGCCTTCCCCAGAAATAATTTTACTTGGCAATGAAAAGGGTGTATCAAAAACTGTATCCAAATTCAAAATAAAACACCATCCCTCTATTAGAACTAACCAGTTTGGAACTCCCCTTCTGGATAGTATCTTTTCATCCGCGAAAAAGATGGCAAGACACAGGCTTGTATGTTTTCTTAATTCGGACATCATCCTCGCACCAACATTTCTCTCTTCGGTCAAGTCGGCCAAAGAAAGGTTTCCTAATTTTTTGCTTGTAGGCCAAAGGTGGGATATAAACTTAAAGAGAAAAATTAATACTTCAAAATCTGATTGGTTTAGCATTTTAGAGAGATACACAAAGACGTATGGAAAACTTCATCCAGTAACGGGGACTGATTATTTTATCTTTCGCAAGGGTCTATACAAAAAAATTCCCCCTTTTGCGATAGGGAGACCTATTTATGATGAATGGCTAATCTGGTATGCGGAAAGAAATAGGGTACCGGTGATTGATATAACAAAAGCCGCAATGGTCATACACCAAAACCACCCCTACAAACATCCTCTTGGTGCGAAAGGATTATGGAGCGGAGAGGAAGCGAAGAATAACTACAAACTGGCTGGAGGGTACGGTCACTGCCGCACCATTGCCGATGCTAGTTTTGAAATGGACAATAACTACAATATCTCACCTAAAAGGAGAGGGATGGGCACCTATTTCTCGTCCGGAAAGAGATTCATTCACCTTATAAAGGACAAGTTTTTACTCTAAAGATCTTTCGACATAATTTTCTCATTACAAAGTAATTCTAACTCTTCTGCGAAGCAGCCAGAAGTTTTCATTGTCGGGTTGAATTATTACTTCAAAATACTTGCTGTTTTCTAAGAATTCAAAAAAACTGCTTCTTTCTTTAGCTCTTGAAAATTTGGTCAAAGAGGGTTCGTCATTGTAGAGAAGAAAATATTCTATTTTGTTTTTATCCATAAATTCTATAATCTCTTCCTCGTCTTGGTTTAGTACATCTTTTATCCCAGATAATCCATATCCAAATTCTAAATTCCAAGCAACAAGATGGGTGTAATAAGAGAGTCCATTATCTGGACCGAAAACTAAAACTTTTGAGTCGTTAGATGCGTTTTCCCTAAGATTAGGAACTACTTGGGTTGTCAATCCCCTAGAACTATAAATCTTATTTCTCTCCTTTTCGGTAAAAGCCAGAACATTACCCTCTGATATGTTCCAGATAGTGGCAAGATAGGGAAAGGTAAAGATTATTACTGAAATAAACCCAAGAAAAAAACTGTATCTTTTAAAACTAAAGTGCAAGAAAACGAGGGCTAGAGCTAAAATAATAAGTGAGGAGAGAAGACCAATTATCAAAAGTTGAATAACATCCTCGCGGGAATAAACCCCTGGACGGGTATTGAGAAGCCTTGCTAGAGAAATAAAAGAATGTTTGATATCAACGATTGAAGTTGTTAGTGAGGCCGGAAGCGGCTCCTCAAACAGCCTCCTTCGAAGAGCAAAAGAAGGAAACAGGTTCGAGCCTAAGTTCCAGGATAAGAAAGTTGATTGAGTGAGAGACGCAGCACCAAAAAGAATGCTGCTAATTGGCAAAAAGTTATTTAGCTTTTTGAAAGATAAATTCTGCAACCAAAGCCCAAGAATCGATATCCCGTACGCAATAAGTACTGCAAGGGTCGGCATTACTATAGATAGATATCTCTCATTTGCTTGACCAAAATAAAGAATCACTATGGAATGCCAGGCAAAAAACCAAAAACCAACCTGAATAAGTTTTTTTTCAAAAAGAGAGGTCAGCAAACCCAAAATTTTAGGTAAAAGTAAAAGGGTGCCAAAAACTGGTAGAAAAAGTAATTGAATTTCTTCAAGCTCAAAATTTACTGCCGGAGAGTAAATGCCTAGTTTTAGAAAAGCTTCATAATATCCAGATAATGTCCCCCCAAGAAAGGGAACAACTGGGTGGGCATATAAAGCAATATTTCTTAAAATCCACAAACTCCCTAAGATACCCAAAATCAGCGAGACAAATAAAGGAATTATTACATCGGTCGGTTTTATTTTCCTACCGAAAACAATTCTCCTTGTAGCCAGAAAAATAAAGGGTGCGCTAAGGAATAAGAGACCAGTCAGGGAGGCGCGGTCGAAGGCAAAATAAGTTAACCCAGGAATTTTTAGAAACAAAAGGAGAAATGGTAGTATCGCAAAGAAAAGTGATAGTAGGCGAAACAAATTACCCCGTAAGCGAAGAATTATTATCAGAAACAAAAGGAAAGAAAGAAAAATCCCCTGGTCCTTAAGAAGTAAAGAGGTAGCAAGAATTAAGCCAAAGAAAATTCCCAAAATATTCTTTGTTTTTCGGGGAGCATCAAAAAAGTGGAATTCTAAAAAGTAAAAGAGGGAGAGCCCCAAAAATGCAAAAATGAGGTCTGGGTAAATAACCCATTCAAGAAGCATGGTATCTATCCAGGGAAGGGAGAGAAAAACTAAGGTTGAGACAAGACCAAATAATCTACCCCCGATCTTTTTTCCAAGTAGGTAAGTAAGAATGATAAGACCAACAAAAAAGGGTAGAGTGAAAAGCCTAAAACTTTCAGAAAAAGTATTCCCGGAAAGTACGTAAGTTGTCGCATAAAGAATTGGTCCTCCAATGGGAGGGAGAGCCATTGGGTTTAGGGTGTATTTGTCTTGGGCGGGGACCGAATTTTCCTCAAAAATGGTCCTCGCGTAGGGAAGATAAGAAGTAACTATGTCTGGGTCAACCATCGGACGCAGAATAAAAAGAACAAAAACTTTCAAAAAAACCGCCAAAATTAAAATAACTAGAAGTTTTTCAATCTTTGAAAATTTTGGGAATTTAATTTGAGGTTTATTTCTAATAAGAATAGTGAGCCAGTATAGGAATAAAACTAGAGCAAGAAGAAAAAAAGAGCCGAGCAGTAAACTCACCGAACCATCGCCTAAAACCGCTCCCCACGATGCCAGAATTATAAAGATGCTTGAGCTTGTAGCCCCGGTGAAGATTATTTTCTCAAGCCAGCCAAGGCGCCGAAAAAATGAAATTCGGGCAAGTAAAGGTGTTGCCCAAAAATAAAGGACGGCAGGAAAAAGTATTGTGATTAGTGCTTCTCTCATAAGCTACCGACAATCTTAAGATACCCCTTTGCAATTTTTTGCCAAGAGAGTTTGTCTTTTGCCAACCTTCTGGAGTTTTCCCCCATTTCTTTTCTTAAGGGTTTGCTGTGAGCCAACTTCCGAATAGCACTACTCAAGCTTTGAACATTCCCCTTCTTGAAAGAAAGCCCATTGTCGTAGCTTAACAAAAATTTGCTTGTTTGTGTTTTAGAAACTCTTTCTGGCAAGATTAGCGGCAAACCAGCAGCTAGTGATTTTCTAACTGCTTGGCTATGGACGCCTGCCCAAACACCGATGTCAAACCCCGAAAGAAGTTTTGCTTCATTTTCTTCTTTGTATGCGCCTTGAAATTCAATCTTTTTTTGAACCCCCAAGTTTTTAGCCAACCTTTTTAATTGGTTTATGTATCTTCTTTCTCCTGAACCGAAAACGAAAAGTCGTACTTCTTCTCCTTCAAGCCTTTTTAAGGCATAAATTAGATCTTCTATTCTTTTCCGCCTATCTATTTTCCCGGCAGTGACGATCGCTACGTCATCTTCTGAAAAATTAAAAACTTTCCTCATTTCTCTTCTCCATTTCTTGATTTTTTCTTTGGGATAGATTTCTACTCCAAGGGGAATAATGGGAATTTTATTTTTAGGAATAACAAAATGTTCAGCAACAAAATCTTGCTCAGCTTCGCCTACGGCAGAAACAATGGCGGTTGCCCTACCCTTAATCAAGGGGGCAAAAAGAGGCTTGAATAAAAAATTTATGTAAAACTTTTTTATTGGGTTATCTGTAAGTTTTGTATTGTAATCAGAGGCATGATTGTCATAAACCAGCCGGTAACCAAGATTCTTTTGGTGCCAGGCCACCAAGATAGCATTAAGAGAGAATAATCCATCACAAAAGACAACGTCTGGGCTGATTATTTTTAGAGTTTTTCCTAAATTTTTGATGAAAACTAGCGCAGACGGTTGGTGCTCAAAAAGAATCGGAAGTCTTATAACTGAAATCCCCCTCTCCTGTCTTTGCCCTACTCCAACAATCCTTTTTCCAAGAATGCTTCCTGCCGTGTTATCAAAGTCAACAAAAGGATAATACCTATCAGACGTTACAACCCAAACCTTGTGGCCAAACCGCTTGTGCTCGCGCGCAAGGTAAAACTCCTGGTACCCCATTTGGGGCATAAAATAATCAACAAGATGAACTATCTTCATTTCTTTATGCAGACAAAAATCAAATCCCCACCCAGAAGTGAAGGATACATCGAGCGAGTTTTGGCTAATACGCCTGAACATGAAACTTCGGTAGTCTTAAAGCCATTTTTGTTTAGCAATCGCAAAACTTCAGCTTCTGTAAAGTAATGCAGGTGGCCCCCGTCCCAACCAAAATCACTGGTAGAAACCCTGGGAAGTTTTCCAAAAAGAAGGGCGAGCCGGCGGGGCAGATAAGCAACGTTCGGTACCTGAAGGATAAATATCCCTCCTTTTCTAAGAACCCTTGCCACCTCCGAAACCACAAAAATTGGGTCATAGAAATGGGCTAGAGCAGCTACGGCTGTCACCGCATTAAAGCTTTTGTCAATAAAGGGCAATCCCTCATCGGCGTTAGCAACCAAAAATTTAACATTTTTAGTCTTGTTTCTATCTACCTTTCTTCGAGCTCTTTCAATCAGGTTTCGGGATACATCCAGTCCGACAACTTCATCGAATTTTTCGGCTGTTCTTATAGCCAAGTTGCCAGCCCCACAAGCAAGCTCAAGTAATTTCTCTCCGCTTGGTAATAATTCAAAGACAGCCTCTTCTCTGTGTTTTTCGAATTTTGCAAAGAATGAAACTTTATGCTTCCTACCGTTAGCATACATCTCGTCATAAAATTTTTGTTGAATGTTACTTTTCATCGTTTTTTAAAAAGAAAAATATATCCTTTAAAATATCCCTTTTTACCAAGAAGAAAATCAAGATGGGCTAGAAGATTAAGAAATGGATAAGTAATTATGTTTAGAAGAACAATGCCGTTTAAATCAAAAAATTGTTGAATTCTAATTGCAAAATCTGAAAACAATCTGTAATACTTGATTTTCTTTTCCAAAGTAAGGCCCTTTTCTTTTGCTAGCTTTCTGATTTCGTTCTCTGAATAACCACTTCTCACGTGTCCTAGGTATTTTGGATTCTTATACTCTTCCAGTTCCTTCTGAGAAAGCTTTTCTTTTTTCTTTGGCACAGAAAGGACCAAGAATCCCCCCCTTTTCAAAACTCTGCTAAGTTTTAAAAGGGCTCTTTTGTCATCCTCTATATGTTCCAAGACTTCCATGCTGATAATTTTATCAAAGCTAGCCGGTTTAAAGTCGAGGTCTGTCAGGCTAATTTTTTTGAATTTGGCTGAACTCCTCAACGATTTTTGAGCTGCTTTCGCCCTATTAATATGTTCTTCATTAAGATCTACTCCTATAACCTCTGACCCAAAAAGATGGGCAATCGAATTGGCATAAATTCCATTCCCGCAACCTGCGTCCAAAATTTTTTCTCTATTTTGCGGATTAAGAAGTTTTATCGCAAGCGGATACCTTAGTTGGCCAGCTATATCAGGGTAGCCAAATAACCCAAGATAAAACCTAGCCAGAGAGGCATAAAGCTCCCCCAACTTCTTGCCAAACAATAAACTCAAGGCTGGGTCGGATAGTTTGCGATAAATTGTGCCGTAGGAAAACATTAATTTTTCTCCCCAATCACTACAAGCGATTGGCCAACTGGTGGCTTCAAAAATTTTTCAATCATAGCTAAAAGAGGAACTACATACCTGTCGAAGATCCTTGCTTGAATAACGACAATACTGTCGGCGGGCGTTTTTTTAATTATCTTATTGAACCACCAACTCAAAAATCCGAGACTGTTAAAGTAAGAGCTTTTGACCGGCGAAAAACCGCAAGACTTTATTTTACTTTCCAGGTCATCTTTTGTGTATCTTCTAAAATGTCCTATTTTTCTGTCCCATTCACCCAAAAGTACGGGGAATGCCGGAACAAAGAGTATAATTTTTCCTCCAGGCGGAAGTACCGAATAAAAATTTTCCAAAGCCCCCAAATCATCTTTTATATGTTCCAGAACATTGATTGCGACAATCGTATCTATATTTTTGTTCTTCATTGCTTTAAGTTGTGAAATCTTTTGCGCATCCATCTTAGTGACTAAAACATTCTTTTTATTTTTAAATTTTTCTTTAAGCATTCCCAAGTATTGGGTGTCCACTTCGCTTGCAATAACGAAGTTTTTAGCTGAAAACATTTTTGTAAATGTCCCCAAGCCCGACCCAATCTCGAGAACTCTTTTCCCCAAATATGGTTTTATCACCTCAAAAAGCCAACAATTGTAATTTCTTGCTTTTTCAGTTATCTCGAGGCCTTTCGTTAAAACATCCATACTTAGTCGAAAAATCTATATTTTAGAAGTGTCCAGATAGCAATAAATCCGTCTTTTGACCGTATTTTTTTTCCTTCTGAAAAACCCCTTGGTTTGTAGCTTATTGGTACCTCATAAATCTTATGTCCAGCTTTTGCAAGTTTCGCAGTCACCTCGGAACAAAAATCAAAACCATCATGCTTAAGTCTTAAGCTTTTTAACGCCTGTGTCTCAAAAACCTTGTAACCGGTTGACTCATCTGTAATAGAAAGCCCATAAAGCAAATTCGCCAATTTAGATAAAAGAAGCCCCCCTAGATAAAACCAAATATTTGAATATATTCCTCTTTTGACGACATTCATCCTCGTCCCATAGACTACTTTTGATTTTCCTTCAACAATTGGTTTTATTAGCTTCTTGTATTCTCTCGGGTGGTACTCAAGGTCAGCATCCTGAATTATCACGATTTCACCAGAGACCGTTTTCAGTCCAGTCCTTATGGCAGCTCCTTTACCTTTATTCTTTTTGTGAAAAACAATTTTCAAGTTTTTTGGAATTTTCATCCCCGTAAGGATTTCCCTCGTTTTATCAATTGAGCCATCATCAACGACAATGACTTCATGAATCAAGTCCTCCTTATATACCCTTTTTAAAATTTCCTCTATTGTCTTCTCTTCGTTATAGGTGGGAATAATTACGGAGACCTTCATAGCTTTAGTTTCTCCAATCCTTTTAACAGATGGCGAATAGGCGGGGAAACAAAAATCGTAAAAAGCATTAATGGATAAAAAACCATGAAGAGACGGGTCATACTATCTGTAAGTAAGAGTCTCCAAAGACGTAAATCTTCGGCAAAAGGAAAAATAGAAATAGCAAGAAGCGTCCAAATAAAAATTCCGGCAATTGTAACTTTAAGGCCT
>Ga0209518_1002411_pt1 | contig 17512 bp, 38 predicted proteins | sample RifGroB1_FD_183993 | JGI IMG/M metagenome (GOLD analysis project Ga0209518, IMG submission 183993) | Groundwater microbial communities from Rifle, Colorado, USA - Groundwater B1 (SPAdes) (version 2) | ecosystem: Environmental > Aquatic > Deep subsurface > Groundwater | place: Rifle, Colorado...
TTCTTCTTGAGATAATTCAGGAAAATATTTTTTTGATTTTGCCCATAAAATTGCTTCTTCCCAATAGTTATACTTATTCATACTAGGATCTTCAATTAAACGATAATTTTCATGTCCATAACCATTTAAAACTGTATTGGTAATAATCCATGCAACTTTTTCTTGTTCTGATTGATTAATTTGTTGTTCCATAATCATTATTCTCCTTTACAATTATTTTTATTACTTATTCACTTCAATCAAATACCTGTCAAACTCTTGTCTTACTTTATAATCCACTTGGATTACTGCATAAAATTCACATAATATTTTCTTAATATCTTCATCACTCTGAGCAATTTTAATATCATTGATGAATTTTTCTAACATAAATTTCACCTCATTTTATAAAATAATTATTTACATATTTTCAAATCTAAAACTATCACAATTATTAAAACGATTATTAATTCCATCTAAAAAATCTCTCTTTCTAGCAAATAACTAACACCATTTAAAATCTTTTGCATCATCTAAACTTTCTGTTTTAAAATAACCACTATCATCTTCACCAATATGATATTTACCATTTGTGATTACTAATTTTTTCATAATTTATATTTCACCTCGCTTTATCATGAATTAGATGTTTTGTTAAAATCTATGATATGGTGTCATATTAATTAAAAATCTAAATACTCTCCAATACCACTTCTTATTTAGATTATTTTCTATTTCTTGTTTCTTTAAATATTCATTATATTTAATCAATGCTAATTTTAATTTATTTTCTGCATCTATTTTAGATTTTTCTGTTTCTTCATCCTCAATAGTATCAAAATGATAATCAATATTATAAACATATTCACCATTTGTACTTCTTACTCTATCTTCAATAAGAACTGTTAAATCAAGATCATTAATATAAACTGATTCTCCTATTTCAAATGGAGGTTTATCTATTTCACATTCATATAATGTTTTATATCTTACAAATTCTATATTTTTATATATCTCTGGTCTATTATTATAACCATCATTACACCAATTGCGGTTAGAAGTTACATTATATATTCTTCTTGATACTACTCCTTTAAAAATACTTTTGATTTTATTATCTACCATAATTATTCACTCCTAAGTTTTATTATTATATCCCCATTATACTGCACAATCTCAGAGTCTCTTCATCAACATTTAAACTATACAATTTTTCATGCTTTTTAAGTTTCTGCATACTTTTATGTAGACTTGCTAATTGTTTTTCTTCTTTTTCTATATTTCTTGCGTTTATGCCTTTTGTTAAACTTCTACGATGCTTTCTAAACTTAGTGCTATATTTGATATTACTAAAAATTTTAATCATTCTCCTTTATATTTATTATATTGTCAATCTGTCAATCTACTATCAATTCTAACCATTCTATCTTAACTCTTTTCGGTTTCCAGTTGTAAGTTTTGTCGCCATTTTCATCATATGCTTTTATAGCATACATCCATTTATTATCCTTGCTATCCAACATTATTTTATGCCATATACATCCCTTTTTATCTATATACATATTATTTCTCATGTTACATTCTCATCATTTCATTTGTTTTCTCAATTACTTCATCAATAATACTTCCTACTGTAACTATCTTAGATGGAATTTTACCTTGTAGTTTTTCAAATTCATGTTTTAACTCAGATATAATTTGCATTATAAACAATCCATCGAATAATCCTTTACTTCTATAATCATAACTGATATTTTCAGTAATCATATCATATGTAATCTTAAATGATGTGCCACGCTTACTGAATTTTAATGTTCTTTTTGATAAAGTATGTTTTCTAAATCCTCTTTTAAAACACAATTCCTTAAATAATTCAGCATTATTTTTCTGTTCTTCTGTAAAGCCTTTAAATCTAGGTTTCTTCATACCTCTTAATTTATCCATTTTTTCTTCTTCTGATAATCCTTTAGAAATATCGTCCAATTCTTTTGCATGAACAATTCCCCAAGTTAATGTTTCATTATTGTCATGTGGAGGATATACTATGTAAGTTTCTTCACCTTCTAAAATATACTGTCCACATATTTTACATCTTTCATTCCAAGGGAATTTACCCATTGTCATTTTTCTTAATCCCATATTATCACCTCAATTTATTATACCTTTCCTAATTCTTCTTGCTAATTCTTCAAGCAATTCTTCACTGCTAACTTTAGTAATATCAAATTCATTTCCAAATTCATCTTCTTCAATTTCCATTTTGCTTTCTTCTAGATATTTCTCAAATAATCTTAATTCTTCTTTACCTAACCATTTAATCCATCGACCACAACCAGAACAATATAATCCTGTTTGAATACCATTATTTATTTTAGTGTTCTGTTTTGTATGAAATTCTTCAAAACCACATACACATTTATATTCATTTTTTAATTTCATGCTATTACTTCACCTCACTTTAATCCAAAATTTTTGATTCTTACTATATTAGTATATCACTCCTACTTATTAGTTTCTATTAGTCTTTACTATTTTTCCCATAATACTTTGTAGTCTGCATACTTATCATTAATATTATAATAATCTTTATTATTAGTTGGTTGAATAACTTTTATAATATCATAACCATCATAATGTATAGTTTGCTCTAAGTTTTCATCATAATTATTCAATGGACACCAATTATTAATACCACTAATTATATCGCCATTATTGGTGTCTAATAAAATCATACCACTATCACCATTTTCACATATAATCCACATTCCTGTTTTTAATTCTGATTTATTCATATCAATTCTCCTTCATTTTATATTTTTAATCTATAATTTCCCATTCTTTTATGTTACTAACTGCGTTCCATTTTTTATTATGTTCAGAATACATATAAAACATTAACCATAACATTTCTAATGATGTATTATGAGGATTATATTCTGCCTTACTATCTAACCATTCAATCAACTTTCTTAATTTGTTTTGTTCCGTAAAACCATTTAAGAACATTGATTGAATTTGATCTTGTCTAGGCAACCAATAAACATATTTTCCAGAAGTATAACATAGATCATCTTCATCTCCATCTGTCCAACATGGAAAATAAAACCAAACCGCATTTTTTCTAACTATCCCCAGAAGCTCATTTGAATAATTTTCAATTCCTTGTAAATAATAATTTTCTCTATCTTCTTCATTAATTACTACAAAATCAACATGAATATTAGTTATTGTTTCTTTCCATCTGTCTTTATAATCTGATAATATGCTATACTTTTGGATTACTACATAATCACCACTTTTTAATCCCCTTTCTTGAAGTATACCAAGAATATCTTTATTTTTATTATCAAATATCTTACCTTGTATTTCTATTGCTTTTTTGCACATTAATATGTACTCATTTGATGTATCCATTTTATTCTCCTTTATTTTCCAAATCATGATCAATTGCAAAATTTATTCAAATATTTAATTTTCTAAACCCTTATAAATCAAGGGTTTGTGAGGTCTGTCATTCTCCATTCTACCTTTTTTAATGCTTCTTTTACTTCCTCAATACCATAATGACAGTTTGGACAAAATAAATCACTTTTTACAACAATACTAAGTACCATATTACACTTTTTACAAATGATATTACCATTTCCACTCATTCGATACCACATATTTATATTCCTCCTTTTATTTACTTTATTTTTTAATCCTAAAATCAGTATATTTAATTTTATCTTTTACTTCAACATTATCATTATAATCTTGAATTATTCTTTTAATACTATCAAGTATATTATCATAACTGGAATCATTTTGACTGCCATTATAAAGTATGTTGCTAAGTCTTTGCATTGTATTTTCGAGATAATTAAATGCTGACATTATATCTTCTCCTTTTTTGATTACATTTTAATATTATTTTATTTATCTATCAATTCGCAAACGGTATCATTATCACCATAATAATATTTACTTACTTTTGATGAATGTAATTTATTGCAATGATAACAATACCAATAACCAAAATATTTTAATACCCTATATTTCTTACCATAAGGATGATATTTAAATAAATTTTTTAGTGTGTTAAACATTTTAATTCTCCTTAACTAATCAATCCTACAAATCATACTCTAACCACATTGGCAAATCTAATTGTCTTTTTTCAATAATTCTTATAATACCATCTTCTAATTTTTTAACAATAATCTTTTCATCAATTGTCTCACCAATTACCCTACAAATATCTCTATTAAATAATCCTACTTTATGAATATTAATATTTACTCTAACTATTAAATCTATGTCTTCTAAATATTTACCTTTAATTTCTTCTCCATTAACATCAATTAAACCAATAATCGGTAATTTACTAATATGTTTTTTAATTAATTCATTTACACGATTACTTGCTCTTGTTTTTAATTCATTGTTATTATTAGTATTCATTTTAGATTCTCCTTTCTTATTAATTATTATATTACCATTCTGTTAATACATTGTCAAGGATTATTTTATTAATAACTCATCTATTTGTGAACATTTAAATTTCCATCCATGATTGCAATTATTACATTTTCCGTCTACACTGGTAATATCACCATGATTCGTAATACCTTCATTTCTATCAATGATACCATCTGTTTGTATCCAAGATTGATATGCATTTGATGTTTCTATAATGGTAATATCTCTTGATTTACATTTAGGACATTTTGCTTTAGTTTTCCTCATATTAAAAATAATCACTCCTTAAAACATATCTTCAGCAATTTTACCTTCATATCTTTTATTTTCATCTAAACTATTATCATTAAATTCTACTTCAATTTCTCCGTTCATTGCATCTTCTAATATTTTTAATTCATTCCTATAAGTATTGATAGTATCAGTTATTTTCTGGATTAACATTTCTTTATATAATCTAATTTTTTCTTTGTCTTTTGTCCAAATTATAAATCCAATATTTCTACTACCATTACGCAACCAACCTTCTCTAATTTTTTCATATTCTTCTTTTTTAACTCTTTGCGTTCTATCATATAAAACATAATTAGATCTAGTTTCACTTTTGATTTTGTATTTTTCTACTCTCATTGAATAATCTGTTTTTATATTTTTCGATCCTATTCTATATCCTATCATATCTACACTGATAGATATACTATAAATGAATTCATCCATAATTTTAATTTTCTCCTTTAATTATTCTTATATTCAGCAAAAGTTTTAAATATAAAATTTTCATGTTTCTTTTTATTCTCTTGTCTATTTATAACATACTCTGCATACTCATAACCTGTTTTGCCTACGGTGAATTGATGATTGCATGATCTACATATGAAATATGGTCTATTCATATCTTCTGGTTCGGTTATCATTATAATATCATATTTGAAACAACTAGGACACTTTTCTTTTTTATATTTCATGATTATAATTAATCCCTTTCTAATTCATTTAATTCTTTTTCAATTTTCTTTAAACGATTTTTTAATTTATCAATTTGTACTTCAATAATATTTTTTCAGTATTAAGATTCATAATATCTAATGTTTTTTCATCAATATCTAATGTTACGTCTAAAAACATATTTTTTACTCCTTTCTAATATTAATACCAAGTAATGGTTTTATATATTTTTAACCATATCCTATATTCTCACCATTAATAAATTTATTAATTTCTTCTTCTAATTCATCTGCATTAGAAAATTCAGCATAACTCAATCTAACACAGATACCATCTTTCCATTTATCATTAATTGTATCTATATTTTTATTATCTAACCAATTGTATAATTCCAACTCTAATTTATTTGCCTCAATTCTCATCTTTAAAATTTTTTCAACTTTAACTTTAATATGTTTTGGCAGTTTCATAGTTTTTTAATTCTCCTTTCTAAACTTTAAATAAATTGTGCATTTGAAATATAATTTATACTCCTAAAAAATTACAATTTAATTCTACCATTCAAAATATCCATCGCTATTTTATGTAATTCTATATGTTCTTTATCATCTTCATCATCTAATTCACCACATATAGGTAATACATCTACATATGCATTAGAAAATCTTTTCAATAATTCAATCATTATTTCTGTATCCACTCTATTATTCCATCTATCAATTGCATCATTTTCGTTATATCCATCATGAGTATCAATCCATGATCCTTCAGCACTACATTCTCTACATTGCACCCAAATTGAACCCCAATCACCTTCATTGTGAATTTCTCCAATACCACCACAGAAAGGACAAGGTTTGATTTCTTTGGTTATTGTAATATCCATATTATTAATCCTCCTTTATTTATATTTTTATATAATCTACTTAAACTTTTCAAAATTATTATACTCTGGTACATCAATAAACTTTTCTGCATCTTTAACGGTGTTTTTAACCAATGCTAAAAACTGTCCTCTATTAAAATCTTGTTTCCCTACTTCTAATAATCTATCACCGTTTTATATTGCTCTTTCAGTTGCAACATATAATGCATGGACTAATTTTTCAATAATTTGTTTTTCGTTCATATTATCAAAAACTCCTTCTTATTTTTCTTCATCAAAAAATAATTCTCTATATTTATTTGCTAATTCTAAAGTAACAATATTAACACTATTCCACACACTCTTTGTTAATCTCATAATTCTTAATCCATGTTCTTTAGATTTAATTTCATAAAAATATTCTATATCTTTAAATAAAAATGTTTCATGTTGCCTATAAAGTTTAATAACTTCCCATTCTACACCAAACGCAATAAATTTATAACCATTAACTAAAGGATTTAATTCATAGTTTAATTCTTCTTTAGGATAGCCATTTGCTTCTCTACAAACTTTTTCATATTGTAATCTCTTGCCTATCCCATCTTCAATATTTTCTAAATTCATAATATCTGTAGATTCAATTTCATCTTCTACAAGATATTTTACTATTTGTCCTCTGCGAATAGCAATACCAATTCTAAATTTTTGATTAGTTTTTTCACAATATGAATTGAAATCATAAATATAATTAGCATTACCTTTGTCGATATAATCACCTAAGAGTAGACTACTCATTGAACAATCATATGATTTAGTTTGTTCCTCAAATTCATGAAATTCATTGCAGTAAGGACATTTTACTTCACCATAAAAAGTATCAAACATTCCCACAATATTAATCCTCCTTATTTATATTTAACTTATCTATATTTTCATAATTCCATTGTTCAGGTATTAATATACCTTTTTCAATTAATTCTTCTTCACAAATTGAATACCATATATAATCATCTAATCCTTGAAAGTAAACTAAATTATAAATATCACTATATTTTTCTTTAAATTTATTATCATTGGCATATATACATAATTGCTCACGACTATATTCATTATATTCTAGTATAGTTTCTAAACCATATAATGCTATAATTTTATTATTTTTATTACAACATAAAATATAATTGTGTTTATAGTATTCTTCTCTAATATTTTTAATTTCATTCATATTATCAAAACTCCTTATCAGTAATATATATTATATTAATTTTACTAAACTGTCTACATATCCATTCACCAAAGTTTTCATAATTATCAAAGTGTGCAATTTTCTTGCTTTGTTCAGGATCTTCTTTTATAGTATATATTAATTTTATATTACTATTATGTGGTCTTAATTTATTATTATACATAATTATTCTCCTTTTTTATTTATTTTTACTATTTAAATAAAAGCAGTGATTGATTATTACCTATAACATTTATACTTATCAATCACCTTAGAAAAATCACCTATTCTTTTTGTATATCCTAATGGATAAAAAATAGCACATTTATCATTAGTACATTTTAATGAAATTTCCCATCCATAATCTGAATCTTTTCCTTTTTCACAATTCCAATCAGCACCAGTATATGCAATAGTTAATTTTAAATCTAAATTACAATAAGGACATTTTAAAATTTTTTGTGACATGATTATTCCTCACTTTCATTAATTAATTCAATTTTCTCTGCATCTTCCCAATTCCAGTAAGCATTTTTCAATGCATTCTCTGGTGACTCACCTTTAATTTCATCTTCGTGAACGAAGGCAGGATATATATTATTAGCAGGAAAATAAACTTTCACAGGATACCATTTTAACATAAGTATCGCTCCTCTATTTCATCAATTCAAATAATTTATCATCTATTGCTTTATAATACCCTTCATATGTTTTAATTTCTTCAATCAATTTTAACCACTTATAATATTCTTCATGTTTCTTTCTACTTTCACTTCCTTCATCACCTACAACCATTCTACTATTATTTACTGTCCAACCATTAGGAAATGTCGTCAAAGTTTCAATTGCTTTCTTTTTGCCTCTATATACTTCTTCTAAGGCAAGAAAGTTTACTAAATCTTTCTCTGTTTCAAATACTGCAATATTATCATCTGTATTACTAGAAAATATACTCCATTGATCTATGTGATTTGTATTTATTCTCCATCCCATATTAGTGTGTCCTCCTTTGTTATATGTTATATTCTATTGCATTATCAAAAACACTTTCTATAATTCTTATTTGTCTCATATCTTAAATCTCCTTCTAATTTATATATCACTACATCATAATCACTAAATACATTTTCAATTATATTATAAACAACATCCCATTCAATATCAAACTTATCCTCATTCTTATCCAAACAACCAATCCCATGAGGAATTGCAATACTTAAATTATGTCTCTCTGCCATAAGCAATAATTCTTCAAAACTTCTTTTAAGAAAATAATATTCCCACTCCTTGCCTATCATGTTATTAAAAAATTTGAGAGTGCTCATAAAATTATTTTGGTTAATATTAATTTTAGTAAATAAATTAGCAATAGTTTTACCATCATTACATAATACTAATTGACAAGTACCAAAATGATAACCAAGATTACTTAAAAACCATTTATACTCTTTAAATACTTCTGGATATTTTATTTTGATTTGTTTTGCTAAGTTTGTATTATCCATATCACCATTGTCTACTTGATTGCAGATTACTGATTCTGTTGCGTTTAGTATGTTTCCTTTGATAATTTTAATCATGTGTTTACTCCTTTTTATTCTATCATCTTATACTTCTTAAGCAATTCTTCTGCACTATATTTAGCATTTAATTTTCTTATTGCCTGTTCATTAGTCCAAGGATCAGACGAACAATAATATAATTCCTTTAATACTTCTAAAATTTCATTTCTTTCTTTTAATTGTCGTTCAATAGCAAGACCAACTAATCTTGTATCCCTATCAGTTTGTTTTGACATATTAAATTTCTCCTTTTTCTAAAATATCAAGATCAAATATAAGTTTTGTCATAATATGGATGCTTGCAAACCCTTATTTTATAGGCATTTACAAATTGGTGTTTTCCTCTTTTTCAATCCATTCTTCTCCTAATCTACGATTAAACCAATTTTTATTGCTTTGTTTGTCTTCATCCATCCATATACTTTTTATATTATCAAACCAATGCTGTTGTCCCATATCTCTTACAACATCAATTGCAGCATCAAAAAATCTACTCCAATTTTTATTATCATTAAATATCATCCATAATTCTAAGTCAAGTTCAACTATGACATGAACAATATCTTTATTTATATACTGCAATGGGATATCTTCAATAATTAGTCTTTTATTTTCATTATCAAATTTTAAATCTTTACATTCAAATAATTTATTTATTATAAGACCATCTTTAGAATAAGTTTTTTGTCTTCTTCCTGCTAATTTTTTAATACTACCAATACATATTCTTTCTGCTATATTTATATTGCATCGTTTTTCATCAAAATTATTAAATGTATAGGATATATTAAAAGTACCATCTTCATTCTTAGACATGTCTTTAGTACCAAACCATCCAATAACAGGTGTAAAATTATCTTTTATTAAACCAATTTTCTTACAATAATCATAAAGTGATTTATGTTCTTCACATATTTCTGTTACAACTTGACCACATATTATTTTAAAAGAAGATGAATAACTACAATATTGACCTTTTAAATGCAATTTACCATTTTCATCTCTACCAATATTATCATCAACAAATCCGTTTTTAAATAATTCTTCTACCTCATCAAATGAATAATATGATTTACCTTCACTTCCATAATTCGTGAATCCTATAATTGGTGATTGTTCTGAATAATTTCCGAAACTATCTGTTTCTACATGACATGTATTATGTAGAAATATTCCTTCTCTCATTGCCATATTATTTATTCTCCTCCTATATTTAATTCTTCTTCTATTTCCCAAATACTATTTTTTTCTTGAATCAATCTTATTATCATTTCATCATTTTCCCATATTTCTAAACTTAGATATTCTACTTGATCATCTTCATCGAAATCCGATAAATTAAAAGACCTTGCTTTTTCTTCATCAATACCTACATAAATATTAAAGTCTTGAAAATCATATAACATATTACCGTCTTCATTAAATTTTCCATTAAAATAGGCTACTGTTTTCATTGTAACGAATATTTTCATAAATATTTACCTCCTTTTATAATATCATTATAAAATAAAAATTTCATTCAAATATTGATGCTCGTAAACCCTTATAATTCAAGGGTTTAACAAACATCAATATTGCAATACTTTTTAAATAAATATTACATTTCCTAATTGATGACTAATATAATCTTCATTAAGTTTCTGCATCCACTCTTCCTTACTAATTTTAATACTAGCAAAAACACTACAATTAACTTCTGCATATTCACACAATTCTTCAAGTGTAGCAAATACAGGACTAATTGGACTTCCTTCTGTTGTGTTTTCCCACAATTGATAACCTTCACCTTTAGGTATTTCATAATACCAATGTTTTTTTAATTCAGGATTATACCAAATACAGTATCTTGCATCCTCGTCACAATCATTAAATTTTTTATCACATTCATTACATATATTGTCTTTATACTCTAGTATTTCTGGAACTTGCTCAACTATTTCTTTAATACTTTGGAATTTTTCTAATGTAGGACAATAACCTTCCCATACTTCTCCTATTGGATGATTAAAATCTAATGGTACTCTTTTTAATTGTCTGCCCATTATTTATTTCCCTCCTTAAAATATATTTTATTATATAATTTTAATCCTCAATTGCTTGCACGTATTTACATACAAATCATAATCAACATCTATAATACTATGAACATAACTCTTTATTGTCTTCACATCTAATTTAAATCTTTCTTTAGCACTCTTCAGTCTCAATTTCTCATTAACGATAATTCTACAAAAATTCAATCTTTCTTTAACACTTCTCATTTTTCTTAGACCAGAACGTGCATTGATTGATTTTAAAATATTAATTTCTATCATATCTAAAACTAATAAATACAATTCTGCGTCATTCTTTTTCACATAATTATGGAAGAGTTTATGAATAGAATTTACATTAGATTTAAATTTAATTGAAGTCTTTTTCATCGTATTTTCACAGAAATAATAATTGCAAATATCTTCATATTGAAATTTTAAATTCTTATGTGATGAATTTGATTTTTTCTGTCTTCTTTCCTCTAAACATTTTTGAACTTTTTCATATAAATTGGAATTAATTTTTTCAACATCATCTGTGTAATTAGAAACAGTTTTAAAATTAACTCCAAATACCATTGCTGTTTTCCTATATGAAAGATTATTTTCTACAATGTGTTCACATACTGCTATGATTAGTGCTTCGTTTATAGGTTTCATTATACTATCCTATTCTTTCTATTCTTTAATACCATAATGTCTTTTGGCAATTTCAAAAGTTATTTCATTAACAGTGAATAAACATGGCAGATCCCAAGTGTCATTATTAAGTTCTTTCGCATATTCATCTCTAATATTTCTTACTAAAGTATCCATAGGAAGTGTACATTTTCTATTATAATCCATAATCTCATCAAATGCTTTCTTAATTTCTTTCTCGGTTAAATTCTGAATTCTTTTTGCAAGTGAAGATAAATTTTTAGTCATATTATCAATCTCCTTTTATTATTTATAGTATTAATTATATCACATATGCAAACTATTAAAAACACTTTACTTACTCGTCATATACTTCTTACCCTTCTTGACATTTGTACATCCCTCAAAATATTTGCAATCTTCTTTTGTCCGACACTTATTATTGATGAGAATAGTAGGCATTCCGCAAACACCTTTTGGGAGAATCAGCAATTCTGGTTGATTATGTATGATTTCTGATATGTTAATCACCTTCTTTTAATCAATATTTAATTATCCCTATTCTAACACAATATAAATATAATTGTCAACTACTTTTAAAAAATATTTCAAATAAATCTAAAAATAAATTATAAAAATAAAGGGCAAAATTTCACCCTTTATTTTCTAAATATCTATTCGTCGTAAGAATACCCACACTCAAAACATTTATATATTCTCTCCATCTCTTCACCGCATTCAGGGCAATTAGTATCTTCATCTTCAAATTCACCAGTTTTATTGACCATAATTTTTAATTCACTTTCTTCGTCATTGCTCTCGCTATTTTCAGCCATTAGATATATAGTTCTACCAACAGTCTGTAATACTACGTCCTCTAAGGATTTCAAAATATTCGCTATTTCATATGCAGAATCTTTTCCCATCTTAAGTGTAAAAATAATACCTGCCATTTGAATTCCTCCTTAATTTTTATATTTATAATTTATATGCGATTGAATAAAGAATAATCACAATTTATTTATGGCAATTATTAACATTATTTTTTATCCAATTCTCAGCAGTTTTACAACATTCATCAAAACTATCAAATTTAACATCTTCATTTAAAGATATGTAATATACATCATTGTCACAATCAATTTGAAAATGATAATAGTTTAAATCAGGCATATATAGTATATATACTTTACATCCTTTATATCTTTGAGTACTAGTCCAAGTTGGATATACTTTTCGTTTTAATATTTTCTTGAACTTCATTCCATATATTACCTTTTGAAATTGTATTATGTCAGATATAATAGTAAGTTATTTATAATAATTTACAAAAAATAAGAGGCAGGATTTAAATTATACATTTAAATCCTGCCTCTTTTAAAACATTGTCCCAACTGCCAAACTTATCTATAAATATAATTGGTCTTGGGAATTTTATATCTTTATTTGTCGGATTTCTTCCTAATTTATTTCTTTTATCATTAAGAATATTTATTAATTCTTCCTTGTGGTATCCTTCGTTTAAATAATTATTTATTCCTGCTAAAGATTTAAAATAAACTTTTATTTCACCTTCTGAAAATAAGTTGTTTATTTCTTCTTCCGTTGGATATCTTTCTAATTTATATGCTAAATCTTTAACCATACTTTGTGCTTTATTAATTGCTTCTTCAGAATTATCAACTTCTGCACAAATATCTTCAATTAATTCAGCAGTAATTAATGCGTTACCCCAACTGCCAAATCTTGCTGTATATATATATCCTTCTGGCTCAGACATCTCTCTCATAACAGGATTCCTATTTAATTGAATAGATTTTTGTTGTAAATTTTCTATTAATTCTTCATCTGTATATTTTATTAATTCTTTTTTTGGTTCTTTTTCCTTTTTTTCTTTCTTATTTTGTACTATTGGTTTTTCTTTATTGTTCTGCTCTTCCACCCAATCTTTTAACTCTGGATATGCATTTAATAAAGCGTCTAAAAGATTATTATTAAACAATTGCTTTAACATTCCACCAAGTCTATTGTCATAAAAAGTATCAATTATTGTGTTATTTTTAATTTCATTCATATCCCATTTAAGGATTTTTTCAAACAAATGTCTAGTCAAATCTTTTGCGGTTTTAAATGTGTCTACTCCACCCCAAAAGTTATTAGGGAATCTTCCTATTTCTCTTGATCTAACCATATTGTAAATTTCTATATCAGTAAAATCAATCAAATCAATATCTTTTGCCATTACATTCTCCTTTATAGTTTAATATTGATATAATCATTTACCATAGCTTTAATTTTCGCTATTTGCATACTCCAATTTTCAATTCCATCTTGTGCAATTTGCGGATTGCCATAGTTAAATCTATCAATTATTTTCATATAATCATCGTTATTTAATTCTGCACCTTTTTCATTCTTTAATTGCATTGCATAATCTATAATACCAGAACTATATAAATTGGTCACAGTAATATATTGATTCCCAATCCAATCTTTTAACATTGCTAATCTAGAAGTAAAATAATTAACTCTAACTTTACCTTTTTTACTCATGCCAGCAGTTCTAAAAACATAACCAGTGTTATTTAAAGGGAAGCATTTTTCTCCTATCCCTAAACCAAGTACCTTATTATGTCTTTTCCGACTATACGAACTCCCATTGTTAATAATATATTTATTATCATTAATGGTTTCCTTTAATAATTCAATGGTTTCGTCATCAATTGGCACATTTCTAAAATCACCATCGTTATTCCAAACCTTGAGAATTCCTGTTTTATAGGATTCCACAGCATCAATAACCCTTAAATTGATTAATTCTTCATTCCTATTACCGTTTTCAGTGCGGCCTCTGATTGATAAAGGAATTAATTGCAAAATCAATTTATCACAGTTATTAACTAATTTATCCTGCGCTTCTTTAATTTCTTCTTTAGACAAGTATTTCATTCTGATAGCTGTTTCATCTACATACTTATTTACATCGTCTTTAGAGATTAAACTAAATCTATTCTCCATATGTCTAACAAGATTATTATCAATACAATAATTAATATATTTTACCAAATATGATCTCGTAGTATTAATAACACCTTTACTTTTATTCTTAAACATAGAAACAAGGAAATCGTCACGGTCTTCTAAACTAAAGTCATATATACTTTTACCAATAATTTCCTCATATTCATCAACTTTAAAAAGAATACTTCTTATAGTCTTGGCAGTTGAAGGTTTGATATCTTCTAAAAATGCCTCTTTAACATCTCTGTCATGGTTAAATACCTTATTCAATAAAATAATTTTCCCCATTATTACACCTCCTCATTTAAAAACAATTTATATAATTCTTTTCTTGAAGTCTTATTTAAAATACTATCGTTAATACGGATATTATTCCAAATATCATTTTCGATACTGAAATCAATATTATTCATTACTTCTTTAGTTTTATTCCTCCAATCAGCTTGCCCATATACTCTTTTTGAAAGAGCAATATAACCCATGAAAATATTTTTATGATTGATATAACTTATTTCTTTAACCTTTTCTATTTTATCTATAAAAGCATCAGTATTTAAACTCATCAAGTAATTCATAAAATCTACTATCCAATTAGAAATTTCAATATTATGAATTTTAGTATTTAAAAATTCTTTATATTGCTCTTCTATTGCCACAGACAAGATAGATTTTTTAGTCAACCCACCAAATTTTAAGTCTGCATCAGAATCTTTTATTTTATCTGCAAGTTCAGAATTGGAATTATTAACAATATTGCCAACAATAACATTTTCGTTTTTTGTTTCGTCAATATTTTTAATATGTTCACGTTTGATAGGTTTTTGCTTATTAACCTGTATCATAAATTTCTTTGCTCTTGGTTCAGGAAAATTAGTAACTCCTAATTTCCAATTCATATGAAATTCACAATTCTTATTTACTGCATTAGAATTAGCTGCTTTTCTATGGTATCCATCAAAACAAGTTATTGTTCCTGAATGAATAATCAAATCTCCATATATTCCATCTTTTGATAAAAATTCTAAATTGTCTCCTCCATCTTTCTTAACGTTTAATTTTATTTCATCAGGAAAATAATTCCCAGTAAGTAAACTATCTGTCATTTCATCTATTTTCCCTAAATCTGTATTAATCCGTTTCATTCCAAATATATCTATTTTTGGATCTCGTTGTGTGGCAAAATCATACACGATATCATTGGACGCATCAATACGTGCGAATTCTTGAGAATCTATAATTCCAACGTAATGACCTTCCGCTACTTTTAACATATTCTTCAATACATAAGGATATTTAGTTACTTCTTCTTTCTCAATAACAAAATCCTTAAATTCTTCAATCTCAAGTTCAGTAAAATAATTTTCTAAATTTAGTTTAGAGTATTCATCTGGTGAACCAAATGTGTCTTTAGACATTTCATCATATGAATTTAATGCCTTTTTCATACTGTCTGTAAAAGAAAACAACAAGAATAATTCTTTTTGATTACTAATACTTAATGTTTCTAAAGGAAGTTTGCCAGTTAAAAGGTTTTTTGCATTGCTGCCAGTTAACCCTTTCTTAATAAAACCCTCTTGTATAATACTATATATTTTTGAGTTATTACCATATTTTAATACTAATGGTTTTAACTCTTTTATTAACATAGCATTTTTAATGGGAAGCATATTACATTCACCTCTCTTTTATTTTATATATAATATATCACTTGAGATTATTATATATGTATTAGCATGCTATGTCAATATAAAGTTATTAAAAATACTTATTTTTTTATTTTATTATGACACCAATTCAATGCTAAAATTATGCCCCAAATTTCCTAATTTATTATGTAGTTTAAGTATATCTAATGCATTTTTCACTCTTTCCTCATTAGTATATACAATACAACCATCTTTTAAACTAGTATAAGATAAATAATAATAATTTTTACCAATTTTTCTTATACTGTTCCTGTGAACATAATTACCTTCTTCATCTTTGATTGTGTACATTATTATATTTCCCATTAAATTTCCTCCTCAGTTTTTAATTTTTTATTTATATACTAATTGATTACCTAAATAATATAACTATAGAACATCTGTTCGTCCTATTGTACTATATTAAGATAAAAAGAACAAGTGTTTGTTTAAATATTTTTCATAAAATTTTCCTCGGTTTAATTACGCAATTTATTTCAATATTTTAACTTGTTCTTTTTTATCTTAATATTTTTAATATTTAACTAATATCAATGCTATTTTATACAAAGTTTTGAACAATTTCAACATTAACCTATCGACAAATTACGCAATTGTGATATGTTTATTTCAGTTTATTTATAACTGGTAGTGTAATTAGACCTGCTAGGAGGATGCCGTAGGTGATACAATTACTAATAGTAACGTCTACATAATGAGCAATTACAAATAATACACCTAAAATAAACATGGATATTGATTTAAATTTTACCTTCTCTTTTTCTGTAAGTGGACGATTTGGATGTTCTACTGGTGCGTATATAAATATTATAATAAATGTTACTATGTATGTTATTACATTTAATATGTCGTTGAATGGTATGTATTTTGCTAAGAGTGCTGTTAAAGTGAATATTATAAATGAATAATAACAACACTTTGTATAAGAATCAAGATGAAGGCCACCAGAATAATTCCTGAGTACCGCAAATGACAATATTGTTAATATCATTTGCGGAAGTATATTTAATACTAAACCAATTAATATAATAGGTATTCCTTTATTTATATATCCTATTATTACTTCTGTTCCA
>Ga0209518_1002414_pt1 | contig 17502 bp, 17 predicted proteins | sample RifGroB1_FD_183993 | JGI IMG/M metagenome (GOLD analysis project Ga0209518, IMG submission 183993) | Groundwater microbial communities from Rifle, Colorado, USA - Groundwater B1 (SPAdes) (version 2) | ecosystem: Environmental > Aquatic > Deep subsurface > Groundwater | place: Rifle, Colorado...
CGTCATGCCGGAAGTTTCTTCTATGGCGGGTGCTATCAAGTCCGGCTCAATGTCAATGTTAGAGCCGGGAGAGTACCATGATACGTCCGCAGGGTCCCCGGTCCTGCCCCCTTCGTAAATGCGGCAGTTCCGGATGGTCAGCCCCCTGAACTCGATGCCGCCGACGTTGTTCCTGCCGTTGGCGTAAATTTCGCAATGTTCGATGGTGACGTTGCGGCATGTGAGTTTAGGGTCAAGAGGTGTCGCAGGATTCGGTCCTTCGTACTTATAAACCATCACCCCTTCAACCCAGCCATGATGCAATTTGCAATGGGTGATCACACTGTCCCTACACGCCTGGAATCCAATCAGCGGGCCGGATGTTTCACCTGTTGCCGCAGGGTCTCGGGTGAGTTGGTCGGCGTTGCCGTCGATCTCCAAGCCTTCTATCCGTACCCGGTTGCAGTTCTGGAATGTGAAGACTTGGGCCATTCGATTGTCCGGCTTATAACCGGCATAGTCGGGCGTCAAGTATACATCGCCTTTCAGGTCGATCTTCGCCCCGTAGCCTATGACATGAACTCCGTCACAGTCCCGATAGAAACAGTCATTGTTGATAATGGCGGGGTCGTCATCAAACTGGTACGCGGTCTGGATTTTGTACTGGTTGACCTTGTACGTCCCTTTGGACAACTTCACAGTGCCACCACCGGATGCTGTAATAGACCTTGCAACGGCCAGGAACGCTGCCCAGCAGTCGGTAGAATTGTTGGCCTTTGCCCCGAAGTACTCAGGCCGCACCACGTCAATACCCGACACCGCGCCGGTCCCGTTGAATATCTGGGTTGACGGCCACCGCGAGCTAGAACCTGCGTAGCTGATTGTGTAGGTGGTGTGGTTGATCTTCGCCCCGTTGGTTGGGACAAGTTCGATGTTGGCGGGGATGGTGAGATTGCCCGTTACCGTCTGGTCTGTGCCGAATTGCAGAGTGGCATTTGTGCTGCCTATCGCTGAAACAGCCGCAGCAAGAGAGGCGTAATCGGCGGCGTCGTAGGCGAGGCTGGCTGCATCACGAATGCTGATGTAGTCGCGGTCGTAGACGGTAACTCCGGAATCGCTTTTGATGACGAACCTGTAAAGGCCGTCGCCGAAAAGCTGCGCAGTGCCGTTGGCGTCGAGTGTGTAAGGGTTGGCGGCTACCGTCTGCTTTCCACGGTCAAGCCAGATGGTTTTTAGGTTGGAGGTTCCTGCGGCGTATGCGGTGACGGTGCCATCTTCAAGGGAGCCTGCCGCACGACGTACCTGTGACAGCAGGAATTGGATACTCTGTGCGTTAGTTGCCATGTTGTCTCCTTGGCCGGTGTTCTCCGGCAAAAGGGTTATTTAGGAAGGGTGGTTAGCTTTACACGGGGTCGGGTCGTGACCGTGAATCATATGACACCGCGTCTCCATGCGTTCCTGCTTCAGTTTCATCTCCGCTTTTTCATTGTCGGCTTCCTTGATGTCATTCCTAAGCCCCTGAATCTCTGCAAGTATCCTGTCCAGCCCAAACTTCATGAGAAAAGCGATTAACCCTATCAGCATCACAATCAACGCTGATATGGCTGTCCAGATGATGAGGTCCGCGCTTGGCATCCTTGCCCCCTAGTTGTGGAATGTGAGGGGCAAGGATGCCCCGTTTACTACTTGCACTTGCCACCTTTTTTGACAGGCGGCTTGCTCTTGATCGGCTTTCCCTTCGGCGGTTTCATCATCATGATTGTGTCTCCTTTCTGGGTTGGGGTGCAAAATACATTAAAATGCGCGGGTAATCAAGAATTACCGCTGCTTAACGCTGATCATGGTGCCGGTGGAAGGGTCATATACAAGCGAAGGGCCTTGAGTAAGCCCGCCAGTGTTGACTTTGCCCTCCCATGGTGGGCGCTGGATACCTTTGGCTGGAAGAGGTCTGCCTTTTGGCGGCGTATAGCTGGTTTTGCTGACCAACTTATCAGCAGCACCAAACACCCGACGAACATGGGTGCTAGGGTTGTTCAAATGCTTGATAAACCCTTTAACCGCTGCCATTGCCCCGGCTTTAGCTAGCCCCTCTGGGCTAAACGAAGTCAAGGCTTTTGCCAACTCCCCCGCTGTAAATACATCCGTGAAGTCAATCAAGCCGCGACTGTTCTTACGTGCGTCAACAGTGGCCCTCTGGTTCACATCTTTCTCTATGGCTTTAAGCGAACCATACGCCTTGCGAAGCGGCCCTGCTGCGCTGGACCCCGTTGCCTGATCTATTGCAGAATCCAAACCAGCGCGGAGATGATTGGCGACAAGCGAATCAACATACGCCCTCGACGCTGTATCGGCAGAAGGGTTCCGGTAAAAGTTTTTCAAGCTCTGGTTGGCAATAGTTATTGCGTCCTGCGCTTGGTCAATGGTAAATGCCCCCTGTTTGGAAAGGGCAAGCGCCCGTTGCTTGGCATAGGCCACAGTCCCAGGTTCCATAGTGGTATAGACAGGGTTGCTTGTCAGGTTCTGCAATTCCTGTGCGGCGGTATTCAAAGGGATCTCAATGCCGGTTTCACCCGCAGCGGTGTTAACCTCTTCTACCTGCTTCCAGATTTGCCGTTTAGTGCTGTCAATCGACTGCCTGAACTGTTCAAGGTTACGCGGTAGCCCCTTGACAGGGTTACCGTCTGCGTCAGCAAGATTCAAGTTGTCTTTGTTAAGAACAATCTCCTTGACGGCGTTGCGTGCATTGGCTTTGTACTCCGCCGCCTGGGTAGCGGTGCGGTTATTCTCAACTGATGGACGCACAGCCTTTGTAAACCCTTCATCTATTTTGGCTGTGAGTTTGGCCGCATTGGGAATGCTGCGAGATTCAGACAACGCGTTTGCCCCGCCTTTGACGCCCTTGCCAAGCGCCGTCAATGTCAGCGCCCCATAAACTGGATTTTCGCCCCAATTCTCAAGGGCGGTTTTACCAGTCACCGGTTCAGCAACGTAAGGAACAAAGCCGAGGGGGGCTTTGGCGATATCAAGCGCAGCCTTGCCGGTATCCGGCGCATTCGCCAGTGAGGAAAGCATTTGAACTGGGGCCATTGGCAGTTCAACCACGTTCTGCACAGCGTTTTTGGCGAGGTCGCGGAGACTCCGCGGTTTTTCGTTCGGTCTATATCCGCTGTCGGTGTAGCTGATTTTGCGTGTGTCTCCGCCCTTAGCACCGCCAAAGGTAGGGACACCGCCCTCTTGAGCAAACGCTGCTCGGTTAGCGGCGTAGGCGCTTGCCTCTGGTTGCGTCATCTGTGCACCTTGAGCAAGGGCGGATTCTCGGCTAAGGTTGCGACTTTTACCTTTGGCCTTTCCACTCGCCACTTGGTCAAAAATGTCCCCGAAGTCTGCCCCGCTTATTTGATCAAAGATATCTGCCATTAGAAGGTATACCCCGCTTTTCTGGCTAGTTCTCTTGCCTTCTCCTTGTTGCCACCGGCTTGCCGAAGGTATTTCTGTGCGGTGTTTTGGTCGAGTTGTTTACCACCCTTGCCGGATGCCCCCTTGCCTTGATTGATTGCCTGCGGTGACCGCCCAACATTGAACTTGGCACGGGTGCCTTCCGCAAAGGTTTCCAGCGCCTTGAATTTTTCAGCAATCATTTCTTTGGTATCGCCCACCTGCGGAGCGTACATGTCGGTATAGTTTTTCACCTCGCTGTCAGGAGCCGCTGCGCCAGTGGCAATACGGAGCGCCTGCTCAACGGTGCGCTTGACCGCCTGCCGTATCTCGCGGCCCTTGGTCCCCCATGTGCCAACCTGCGAATTGGCAATGTCAAGCTTGCTGATGATGTTGCCGTTCTTGTCCAGTACCATGTCCCGAATTTTTGGAATGTTGGTCACGATAGTTTCAAACTGCTGCGCCCTTGTTGCCTGTTCCGGCGACATTGCCACCGGCTTGGGTGCCACACCACCCTCTACATTGGCAACACGGTAAGACCCGGTCTTCTTGTCGAATACCAGAGGCTTGCCGGTTTCAGCGTCCACAAAAGTGGTCTGTGCTACGGGTTCTTGACCGCCCGGTGCGGCGGGCTTGTACCGTGGAGCTCTTTTCGTGGCGGTCAACTTCCCCTGTGCGTCGTACAGCTCAGTTACGCGGGTGTCTCCTTCGTCGTATTGGCGGTCAAAAGGTTTGCCTGGAGCTTCCGGTTTTTCCGGCTTGATCTCCTTCCACTGCACCGATCCATCTTGTCCTCTGTACCAGTACATGTTCGGCACAGGTTGCCCTTTATCGTCGGACGCGGGGAAAAGAACGCCTTCCTTTTCAAGCTTCATATGAGCGGGATCGCCTAGAAGGGGGGCAAAGGTAGGGTTGGCCTGTAGCCATGCCGCTAGCCCTTCCTTGCCGCCCGTCTTGTAAGCGTGCTCGGCCACCTTTGCGGCCTTGGACGACAGATCAATTTGATGCTCCATGACCCCCTGGGCAAGGTCGGTGCGCCCGTTGGCGATATGGAAATCGTATTGCTGCTTAAACTGGTCAACGATGGTCGTCGGTTTTGGCTGCATGAGCGAATTAGGCACGTTAACCGCTGTGGGGTTGCCAAGATTTGCCAATGACAGCGGCTGTTCCGGCTGCGGTGCCATAGCGGTCTTGAACCTGTCTTGGTACGCCTGTTCATCCTGCAACTTCTTCAACTGCAACTGCGCCTGCTGAGTTTGCAGGTCAGCAAGCCTCCGCTGTGGAGCCTGGTTATACTTGTTGATTTCCTGCTCTGCTAGGGTCTGAAAGACATTTAAAGCCATTATTGCCCCCCTGCGTTCAGGCGCTTATAGTTGAGATACAATGGGACATAGGCTGCATCATTGGTCATACTGTCAAGTGTCTGTTGCCTGCCAAGATTGCGGAGAGATAGCGCATTGGCCTGAGCCTGCCCGATCCTTTGCCCTATGTCGGCAACAGCGGTGCCGGTATTCATGAGGCTTTGCCCTGCGGTGCCTGCCTGACCGTACCCTACTTTGAGCATGTCGAGCCGGCGGTTCAGCAGCCGCGCCCGTTCGGAGTTGTCAAAGTTGGCGTTGAGTTCATCCATTGGCGCTATCCCGCCCAAATCGCTACGCCCCAGAGCGGATAGCCGCATCTGGTTCGCCCCTTGGCTGTACTTGTCACCATATGCGGGGTCTGTGGCGCTGAAATCAGGGTTCCCGCTCATTGCCAGTATACCCGGCAACTGTGCAATCCCCTGGTCGTAATAGGGTTTGTTGCGGAGGGTCAAGTCGTCTTGTATACTGCGGCGGTTGGTGATCGCCTTCTGCCCAATAGCGGCTTGCTGCTTTGCTCCGCTGACAGTGCTAGCCGCCGCACTTGCTGAACCTATTCCACTGGCAAGCATTGAAGCCCCGGCTAAAATGAGTGGTAACATGGTTTACCCCTTTGCAGCGAAATACGAGGCTGCACCGCCCAAAGCGTTTCCTAGGCTGTTGAGCGAGTTTTGCCGCTGTTGCCCGTACAGTGTGGAGTTCCCGGCGAGTCCCTGGCCGAGATTGGCAAGAGTCCTGTCTGTCGCACCGCCGAACGTGGTCCCCGCTCCGGTAATGGCGTTAACCGCTCCGCTGCCGGTTTGTATTAAGGAAAGCGTTGGGGCATACTGTCTGTCAACCTCTTCCTGTGCTGCGCGGTTGTAGAAGTCCCCCATCTGCCGAGCTCCAAACGTAGAACGATAGCGCCCCATTGCGCGGAGTTGCCGCCCGAGGTCGCGCCCCCCTGTCGCAAGGGTCTGCTCGTATGTCTGCGATGGGGTAAACCCTGCGCTGTTGAGTTGTGCAAGCCCCTGCTTCCCCGCATCCTCAAGCGGCTGGTACAGCGTCTTGATCTTGTCGTAACTCTCTTGTAACTCCTTCATGGCGGCATCGGCGGACTGCTGGTTCAGCTTATTCATTTCATTTTGGTCGTCTGCCGCCCTGTTCCCAAATATGTCCATCGGGTCCGCAATTTGAGAGATAAGCTTATTCCCCGAACTGGCGCCAAGCGGATTGATAAAATTTTTAAGACTGAAAAAGCCCATATGCCACCTCTATTTAGTCGTTATCTGTCTGCTGCCAAAACCATCAATCTCGTAGTGGATGCCGAACGTTCCAGTAATCGCAGCATCGGCGGCGTATGTATCTGCGGCGTCCGTAGGGTCTCGAAACAGTCTCCCTACTATCTGACTGCCTATGGTCTTGCCTGTGCCGCTCACAGTGGGGAATGAGATTTTATTTGCCTTCCATGCAACCCCACCAGCGGCTTGAGTAACGGTTATGGTTGTTTCCGCCCCGGTAAAGTCTCCGTCAATATTCACCCAATGGTAAGACAACTGCCATTTTACGTTCCCGGCATCGGCAGTGGCAGGTGACCAATGGAGGTGGAAAACAATGTCAGCGCCTTCTTTTGCCTCATGGTTGTACTCGGTGCCGAAAAGTAGTTGTTCGGTTATTGCAACTCCATCAAATGCTCTGACTAAGATGGTCCCGCCGTTGAGTGCTATCAGGTCAGGGGGGGATGCTCCCACCCCTAAGGTCACTCCTGAAAAGTTGTCATCTTTCCATACCGTAGCAGCCCCGTTGAGTTTGACAGTTCCATCTGCCTCAAAGGTGGTGTTGTTAGTGCTAGTGCCTATAATCGCTGTTGCTGCCGTCAACTGTGTCAGCACGTCAAGAGAGTGCAGCGTAACCCCGTCTGCAAAGTCAATCCTGGGGGATACGAAAATTTCCCCAACAGAGGGGTTGGAAACAACGACAGTCGCAACCCATATGCGATAGTTTGGAGCAGCGGGGGCGGTACTGGTCAATACTCCGGTCGCATCGGCGGCTATATACAGCTTAGTCCCTGCTGCCCACCCTGAGGTGTCAAGACCCCTTACCAGACCAAACGTTGTGATTGGGCCTTCTTGGTTGTTGTTTATCGGTGAGGTGACGACCCCGACAAACGAACATTTAGCCCCGTCCCTAGCGTCCGCATACAAAAATGTAAGCCGATTGCCCTGCACTCCGGAGGCGTAAACACATTTCCCATCAACGGCGGTTGAGCCTATTTTGTTGACCCCTATGCCCCATTGCTCTTGCCCGATCTGAACGATATTGCCTAAACCACTAACATATTCCAGGCAATGATCCGCTTCGTTCCACCTTGCATACCCTTCTGAGTTGGTGTCGCCAGGCGTGGCCACGTTGAAGGGAATCTCCGATGCGGTTCCCTCGATCATGTCCCAATCGGTACCGTGAGGATTACCGTCCACGATGTCAACGTGATCCTGCCAAACCTTGCCGTTGGCATTAGAAATATGCCGCACCTGTGCCGCATCGGAGTTATTCGCCCAGCCAAGGACACTTTGCAGCATGGCGTGTGTGCGTGTCTCGATGTCGGACAGATTGGAGCTAGCCTTGTTGATAATCGCCCAAGCTACCCCGCCCGTGAAGGAAAGGACGCGCTGTATCTGTTGCAGCCACCTTTCCCACTGTGAAGACATGCCCCCGCGAGAGTCGATTAACGGCTCCCTCGGGACGGGCGGTAATGTGGTTTGTGGATTCTCACCGGCCATTAGGACCCCTGCACGTCAAACTCTTCTGTTACACCATTGAGCACAAAACCCGCCTTGCCTCTCCGCACGTCATAGCGGTAGCACATGCACCGCTTTTGCCGGTGGACCGCACCCCATGTGATATGCCCGGTCCTCACCGCTGCGCGAAATATTTCGCCTGCATCAGTCAAATCGGAGTAGATGAACTCATGTTGACGCCCACGATATAAGCCGCATTGCCTGGATGTCGGGAAGTCTCCATACTGCCCCGTCAACCCAAGTCCGATGGAGCGCCCCGGCTTCCACTCCTTTTTGCCGTTGTCGCGCCACCTGTGGACAAATACAGGCTCTTCTGCCGTCTCGCTCGGCTCCACCAGCTTGTAAATCTTGCCGTCCCTGCCACCAATCAGCCGTAAGCCCCAAGGCTCCGCGTAGGTGAAGGAAATGCCACGGTATGCGCCGTAAACGCCGTTATTGGCATCCCATTGGCCTAGAATGATCCAAGCTTCTTGTTGCAGATGGTAGAAAAGGGTGATTGACTCATAGAACTGTTCATCCACAACGGTGTTAGCGGTCGGAAAGGTCACTGCGTATCCATTCTGTCCCCGAAACGCCATGATGAAGCCGTAAGCGTCATCTATCCGCTCAAAAGCTTCAATCGGGATGTCCACAGGGAAAGAAATGATCTGCGGAGACCCGCCCCCCTTGAGTTGGACTACCTTCCGCGCCCCAGCAACAACGGAAATGTAGTAAATGCTTTCACCGTCAAACACGCAAGATGCAGCGGCGGGGGTGCCAAACTGCTGCGAGGCGTTCTTGTTGACCGAAAAAGGCACGGTGCCGTCAATGTAAGACACCTCCACGGTCTGAGTGCCGATGTTGTAAATCTGCTCATAGGCAATAATCAAGGCTTGCAGTGCGTCAGGGCGGGACTCGTTGTTGTAGAGCTCCCATGCCGCGTACCCGTTCGCCTTGTCATCGCTGTAATGGGTGTCCCCGGCTGCGGGATCGGTCGGATGCTCACCCTTGGCAATGAGGTAGCCGCCAATATAGGCAATGCTGGTCACGCTGTTAGGGGACGCTGCACCTAAAGCCGTAGCGGTTCCCCCTGAAATCTTGTGAATCTTGGAGTTGGCAGCAAAAAACACATTATCGCCGTTCTCTGCAAAGGCGGGAATGGCATCGGCGTCAAACGTGGCCCCGGTTATTTCCTGCAACGCGCCGTCCGCTTCCGTCTGCTGCCATATCCTGCCATCGGAGATTACAAACAGCCGGGTATGATTGGCACAGAAATAAGCCCACGTCTTTACCCCACTTTCCCCAGTGTCGGCGTAGAGCTCACACCCTGGTACGGTCCGAAACGCGCCCCCACGGTCAAAGTACCCGTTGATGAGCGAGATAGACGCGCCGTCTTTTGCCGTGGTGTCGTCAACGTCCAGACTTGCACCGTTGCCTATGGGGAGGGGGCGGATGGTCATATTTACACCACCATGCAAGAGGTTGACCGCTGCCCCTTGGTATACGCTGAATTGGCAACAAGGTATCTTTTCTCGGCCATGATGAATTGCGCTTGTAACCGGTCCTGCTTCCCTGCATCCAAGCCAGCCTTGAACGAGTACCGGTGAGCAAGCCCGAAGGTCAGCATCTCCATTGCCGAAGAGGGGAAATCAAAGGTCTGTTCCGGTTCGTCGATGTCCTGATATTGCCGCACCTTGCCGTAAACTACCGAATAGATCGAATCCGGAACGGGATGCAGGTATACCAAGCCCGACTGCTTATCGTGGTAGAAGTCGGTCGGGCGTCCCTGCGCGGTCTTGTCAACCTTCGCATCGTATTGCTGCTTTGTGATAGGCATCACGGGTGTATCATTGCCAGCAGCGTTAACGGTCATGCCGTCAATGCCGAGTGCGTCGGTTGCATAGCTGGCGGTACCGGCAACAGTGTCATAGGTGGTCCGCACTATGACATTGACATCGGTTTTGTTGGCGTTGAGCGACTTGATGAGCGAGTTGAGGCTACGCCCCGCCGAATCAATCACGGCAGGGTCGTTCTCGCCGTAGACATCGGCCCCGCACATTTCAAGCGCGTCCTGGATCACCTGCGCCCTGTTGGGGGCGTATGCGGTCGTCCCGCTGGTGGTCATTCGCTTTTAGCCGGACGCCCCGGCCCCCTTTTGGCCTCTTCAACAAAGACTTCGCCCACCTCGTAATGCGGGTGCAGCTTGGCCTGGTATTCGGCTTGGTGCGCGGGAATGGCGAAGAATTGCCGCCCTTCCTCGTCGCGTTGCACATGCTCACCGGCAAGCGATACCCTGTCGTCCTGATTGTCCAGCGGCTTGTAGAACCGGACTTTGGTCTTGTTAGAAATGGCGTTGATCTGGTCTTGAAGATTGCTCACTTTTTGCCCCCTGAAAAGGTTTGAAGATTCCGCGCAAAGGTCTTGTTGACGACCTTGTATTGCGGGTTGCGTTCTAGCCACTGGAAGAACAACTGAGGGTCGTCCATGATACCTGAGCGCTGCAACTCTAGGTATGTGGCCAGGTCGATGGTAGCGGCGGGCTTGATGGTCTGCCTGCCGGTCCAGATTTCATCCGTGTATTTGCGAGTCTCGTAATTGGCTTCCAGCACACTGGTAATGTTCTGGGTGTGCTGGATCACCAACTTGTCATCTACGTTATGGACTCCGGTCAATATCAGGTCGCTCAACCGTTCACCTCATGAACAAAGGGGGCCGTTAAGCCCCCAATGCGTTAGTTTTCGGTCCAGTTGAACCAAGCTTTGATCTTTTGGCCGGTGGTTGATGCGGTCCATTTCAGCCGCACGTATGCGACGGCATCGGCCCAGGTGAACTGATTGTTGGCGGTCAGCGAGGCGGCGGTCTGCGCGTAGTCGTTGGCAATGCAGTCGGACCACGGGCCGGTGGAGGTCGGAGCACACTGGGCAACGACCGTACCCGACATGTTTTTGTAGGTGATGGACGATGCGTTGCTGGTCAGCGTGACGCCGGAAACGGTCATGGTCTTGGTTTTAAAACCGTTGACCTTGTAGGCGTCGGAGGTCTTGACCGCGCCCGAAGCTGCGGAGTAAATGGCAAAGGCGTTGCCACCGGACCCGGCTGCAAATGCGGAAGTGGCGAAGGCCAGGAGGAACAGGACAGAGAGAATCGTCTTCATACAGTCTCCTTTAAAGGAGAGGGGCCGAAGCCCCCCTTGTCTAAGAGGTGGTAAGATTGGTTATCCTGCCCGAGGCGTTCTCGGCTTTGGCAACGCAGGTGTGCTCACCAATGAGGTGGTAGAGTACGGCGTCACCGGCTTTTGCCAGTTCCTCGCGCTTGACTGCGCGGAGGGTTGCCTTCTTCCAGTATGCCATGTCGGGGATGAACACAACATCAGTCGGCATGTTGCGGTGGGGTTTGATGGACAGCATACCGTAGTCGTCAACGTAGACATCCACGGTGTTGGTCAGCTTTTTCTCTTCGATCGGGCGCCGGTAGTTGCTGGTTCCGGCAAAGGCCGAGAACCCGCGCTTCTGGAAGGGGCCGCACAGAACAACCTTGGGGTCGCCGCCAGCGGTGAAGATGTTTTGGCGCACGTTCTGCACCAGGGCTTCGGACAGGTCGCGGGCGGTGCCGCCGGTCACGGTGCCGTCTGCTTCCAGAGTTGCGTCCCCGGCTTTGTCGAGGTTGGTGGTGGTCCAGTTCAGCGCACCATGCATCTTGCGGGCGGTGGACGCGCTGCCGGTCACCTGCACCCCGCGCAGGAAGGCGTACTCGATATCCTTTGCCAGTTCCTTGGCCTTCTTCGCGGTCTGGTAGCCGAGCTCGGAAGGACGGCCAGCAGCGCCACCGGATTTCGCAACAGCTTCCTGGGTACCGGAAACGCTGAGCTGCTTTTTCTGGATCTGCATGGTGTTGTTCAGGCGTACGGTGGGGACTGCGGCGATGTTCGCCGTGGTGTCGCCCTCAAGCTGTGCGTTCTCGCCGGCTGCGGCAAGGCTGTCGGTCTGCCACTCTTTGGTGGTGGACTTCGCGCCGTCTTCGGAAAGCTGGCTGTAGAAGATGGTATCGACGGGGGAGATGTTGGTGATTACATCCGACAGGTCTTCCCTGTTACCGATGCTCTCGTAGGTCTTGAAAGTATCCGCTGCGACGGTCCCCATCAGGACAGACAGCGGGAAGAGTGCCACTTTTTTTAGCCATGCGGTGAACTTCATGTTGTGCTCCTTTTATCCGAGCAAGGATGCCCAATCGTCAAGATTGCCGCTCTCCTTTGCCCTGTTGAGTTGTTTGGTGGTCTGGTTGTTGTTGCTGAATCCGCCCGTGCCTGCTGGTTCGGTGCGGTTCGGCTGCTTTACTTCCTTGGTTTTGGCGGTCTTCCCGGCGTTCACTACGGCGTGGACCTTGTTCAACATCTTCGCCATGCGTGCGGCGGTATCGCCTACTACTGCGGGGTCCATCACCTGTGCCGCTTCTTGCTCCGTCAACCCGTACTCTACGGCTAATGCGACAAGCGCGGGTTTCTTGGCATCGAAATCAGGGATGGCCTTGTAAATCTCGGTGTTGATCTTCGATGCAAGCGTTTCTTGGCTCTGTCTCTGGTGCTGGCTTCTCAGCCCACGGGCCACCAAGTCAACCTTGATGTCCTTGAGTCGTTGCTCCGCGTCAACATCATAAGCATCCTTTGCCGCCCTTATCTGCTGGTCGATGTGGGAAAGAGCTGCGTCAGGGTTAACGTCAAACAGTTCCTCGATGGTTTCCGGCTGCTTGGGAGTGGCAGTGGCGGTCTTTGTTGCCGCAAGCTGTTGCTCCATCTCTTGTAGCCGCTTTTCCAGCCCTTGGTTCTTTGCCTGCTCTGCCTGACGCTTGGCCTTTTCGGAGTCATACGCCTTGCGGGGGATAACGGGGTTTTTCGTGGCCGTCTCGGTCTCTTCCTGCTCCGTCTCAGCCTGTGTTTCTTCAACATCCGTTTCGGTTTCGGTGGTTTCGGTGGTTTCGACCTCTTCCTGCGCGGTTTCCTGTTCTTCCGTGTACTCTTCTTCTTCCATCTTTGTCTCCTTGCCCGTGGGTCGGCATCACCATTGCCCGTTAGTCGGCATCACTGTTAAACAACAAAAAAAGCGCCTTGCCGGTTTCCCGTAAGGCGCTCAAAGGCACTCTAATTATTATTTTATTCTGGCGGGAGGCAGTGCGCCATGCTGCCCATTGGGGATACATCTCGTTTGAAAGATGTGGTCCTCAGTTCTTAACGGCTCTGAATTACTCCCGCCATTCCATGAACCTTTGTTGATAGTTTTACATCTTGGACATTTTATTTCAAATCGCCCGTTTGCTTTCCCAAGCAAACGGCCACAACAACAACGGATTTCTTTCATTTGTACGCCCTCTCTGTACCATTGTACACCACAATTGTCAACGCTTTTTGCCTGTCTGCTCCTCACTCTTGATAATTTCCTCAAGTTGCCGCTCCGCGAACTGCCCGTTGGCGATGAACCCGGTGAAATATTGCTTGAAGTTGCGGAGCATACCATTCATCAGATATAGACGCTCCCGCGCTACCCAAGCATCATCAGGTGTGTTATTCCACTGCTCATAGGCGGCGGCTTCTGCTTTGGCAAAGAAGTCTTGCACCAGAGGGGAATCAAGGATTATCTTGGCCTCCGCTGACAGCTCTACCTCCTTGATGCACTGCTGCTTGCGCTTAAATATGTCGGTGATACTCATTACATCCCCTCCTGCGGCGGCTGCGCTTGCTGGTCTGGCGCGGTGATCTGCATCAGCATATCCAGTGATGTCTTATACTCTGCCAACTGCTGCCCCGCTTCGGCGGCTTCGGCCCTGGCAAGGTCAAGTATCGCGGCGGTTTCTGTCTTGTGGATCTCGGCTTGTTTCTTCTGCATATCCAACTGAGCGGCCATCATCTGCATTTGCATTTGCATCTGCTGCATGGGGTCTTCCTGCGGCTGCGCCGGCGGTGCATTCGGGTCTTCACCTTCCTTGCCGCTCTGCACGAACTTGGATGCGTTCTTGAACCCCATGTTCTCCCATATGGCCTTAACCATCTCGGATATGTTCTCGGGAGTGACAACGCCAACCTGAACCAGCCCATTGAGGTAGAGTTGCAGCATGGTCATGAGCTGCTGCACGATCATCTCTTTGGTGCCGGTGCCAATGCCCACGTCAATGTTGATGTCGTATCGCCCGTCGATGTCTTCGGGATTGATAGTCTGCCACTCTTCGTTGATCTTGATTGCGGTTGGCATGTCGAAGAAATCAAGGTTCATCTGCACCAAGTCTTCGTATAGACCCTTGACGCCGGTTTCAGCAAACAACCGCGCTATCAGTTCGATGCGCTGCTGCGATGCCGACATGATCTGGCTGATGCCCGTGGCGGTCTTGTTGAGGCTGTCGGAGTCGAGCCCCTGGTTGTAACGGGTAACGCCTGTGCGGTTTTCCAGTATGGAGCCGTCCGCATAATCGAGGAACCCGAAAACCTGCGGGGGAAGAGGCGCAGTCGGCACGTTCATGATTGCATCACCAACAGGGGTGTTTATGTCCAGGGTCCTGACTGTTCCGCCTGGCACGTTCTGGGTGAACAAGTCATCAATGTTGATTTTGTAGGGGTTGACTACCCGCTGCGCATTGTTCTGGTAGTAGATGTTGTCGAGAATGTAGCGCACCAGCGCGGTCTTGAGCTTTTGAATCTCTTCGACCAGATCGGCAAACGACCGGCCCACGACACGGTGAGTTAACCGGATCGCGGAGAGTTCACGGAAGGGAGGCTTGCTGTACTTATTCTCCTCAAGGTCAATGACCCTGTTGCCCATGACAACGGCCTTAACCGGGACCGGCTCGCCGTCTTCGTACTCGTTGTAGTAACACTCGTAGATGTAGACAAAATTCTCATCGTCTACATCTACGAGGAAGTTCTTGCCGCCCAGATCACGGAACCGCTCGTTCTCCAGATTCTCGCCGCTCATCTCCGTGATGGTGTCGACCACGTCTGAACTCTTGACGCCGTACTTTTTAAGCGTTGCGCGGTGCACCTTCTTCTTGTGAGCACAGAATGAATCCTTGAGGTCTTTTGCCCTCACGTCAAAGATGAACTCTTCGGGGGGGAGCACCTCAACCATTGGCTTGCTTGTGGTGGTCTTCACCTTGCCTTTGACATCATAGCCAGAGAGGTCATCGCCGGCCACCTTGTCTATCTCAAACCCCTCAGATGCGGCAAGCGCCCCGTGCTCTTCGGTGGTCAGCCCCTTGTACTCCTTTGCCTTGTAGGTGGTCTCCTTCTGCCAGTAGTATTTGACCACGCCCAGCTTGTACATGAGCGCGTCCTTGAACCAGTCGTGGAACACGGTGAAGGAGTTGAAGCACTTCCGGCTTTGGTAGTTTAGCAACTCCCCCATGAGCTGCGCCTTCTGGTCGTCCCCTTCTCCTTGGCCTTCGACCTGAACAACATCGGCGGAACCTGCAAATATCCGCATCAGCGACGGCATCAACGACTCAACCGTGTTGAACACGTCCGACATGACCACCTGTGAGCGGCCTTCAACCTCGTTGCCGTATGGCTGTGACATGTACGACTTGAGCGCACGCTCTCGCGCCGTTTGCAGTTCGGACATATCCGCGCTGTAGTCCCGCAGGTATCCCACACACTTGGTGGATATATCTTCCTTATTGAGCTTTGACACGTCCATGTTGTCTCCTATACGCAGCCGAGCCGGGGGAGGGGAATTGGTTTTTGTGGGCCAGTCGGCGGTTTGTGCACCACAGCCATTAACCCGAATGAATCGGCACCGTGGCTCGACCAATCGTGCTCAGGCCCAAGACCGATACCGCGTGCATCGTCTTTCTTTTCGTGATACCAGCCAAGCGCCCCTAAGCCCCCTTGACAAGTCGGAGTTGTTTCAGGGTCCACACCATCAGGAGCGTTAAACCACATGGATGGGAAAAGCCGCCGTGCTGCCTCTATCCTTGCCTTAGCTGCGCCTTTGCCTTGGTTTGGTACAACGGTCACCTCGTAACCAGCGGTCTTGAACGCCTTGGCATATGAGGTGTCATAAACTTTATCCTGCGCATCGCCATCATGTGGCAACCATACCTGAGCGCAGTTCGGCGTGTATTTCCTGTTGCGTAACCATTCCATGTGAGTGGCAAACGGTTGGCCCACCGCCTCGTAATAGTCAAGCACCCTGACTTCCAATCCAATGAACTGAGCAACCCACATGGTGAAAGCATCAGCCCTTGCGCCGGTCCCACCAATGTCACAGAACACCCGGATGGTCATGAGAGGATCAGGGCCAAAGCGCCCTATCCTGTTTTCTACCCTTGCTGCGTTCAGTGATGCAGCGTAGTAAGCGCCCTCAATCACCGTCACATAGTCGCCATCCCAAATGTGGGCATACTGTTCTGGCTGGGTGCGTAGGCAATCAAGGCGCTCCTGCTCCAACACCTTCGTAAACCAAGGATTATCTTTCCAGTGTGCGGCCACTACTGCGGCGTCGGTCGGCAATTGAGGACCGCGAAGCATGTAATCAACCGGGTCCGTCTTGCGGCGAGGGTTCCACGAAAACCAGAGTTCCGATCCTTCCTCGCGCAGCGTCGGACGCAACAGGTTAAGTGAGTGTGACGTCGCGCCTTGTGCTTCTTCCCACCACGCTCGTTTAAACCCCTCCAGCGATTTGATCGACTCCGAATTGTAGTTATTCATGCCCTTGAAGATAACTAGGCCGTCTCGCGGGGTTTCGATGCAATCCTTGAACACACGGAAGCCGTCAGCTTCACCTAAGCCAAACGACTTCAACTTGCTTTCAATTAGAAGCTTCGATGATTGAGCCAGGTCTTTTTGCACCTCTCGGATACAGACCGATCGCAAGCCCTCGCCGCTGTCTCCTGGTTCGGCTATGCAATCTTCGACTAGCTTCTCTGCAAAAAAATGGGATTTACCGCTACCCCTCCCACCCCATGCCCCCTTATAGCGGGACGGTTCCAACAGGGGGAGAAAGATTTCAGCGGTCTTTATTTGGAGGGTGCTCACGTTGGCCTAATCACAACGCGCTCAATTTTGGTGACAAGGGGTTTGTCTTGGTCCCCCGCAAGTTCCAGCTTGTCCGTATAGCCTGCGTGGTTTTTAAGCCAAAAAATAGCGCCGGTAGCGCTTTTGGACCAAAGTAGCTGTTCTTCCACAAACATTTCAACTTTTTGCTTCGCTCTTTTTACTATGTCAGAAAACAGGCCCTTGTCGGCATACTCACAAAGCCCCTGCCTGGACAGGTCTAGGTGCATTGCAAGCCCCATAATGGTGTAAGGGCGCTGCTGATACCGCACCGTTGACATGGTACAGTTGCCTTCTTTGTCGGTGTGCTCGGTTATCTTGTCAACCCAGCATGATTCAAAGTAATCATCAACAGCGGATTGAAGAAGTTCAGGCGTGGCAAACTTAGGCGGTCTCCCCCCAGCATGTTTAGCTGTCTCTTCGCCTGGTATGTCTGCCTTCTTCTTTCCTGCCATGATGTCCCTAGTAGAAACGGTAAATGTGGTCTCGCCCCTCACCCCTTTGATTGCGAGTTATTGGGGCTAACCACTCTCGCCGGACTCCAACGGCTCTGCATTACTCCGTCTGCCGGTCATGGTACAGTCGCGGCCCTCACGCCACTATTGGCGCTGCGGCTCCGGGGGTATTGTAACTGCTGCCGGTCTTTCCCGGCTGTCAGGCTCTTGCAGGATTCCTCCTGTAGTGGTGCCACCTGCCTAACCGGATGCAGGAAACGGAAGCCACGGAGGAGGGGCCATAGCTTGGCGCGGATTCTACCACTTGCTAATGAGGGATGCAAGATAAAAGGAAAAGTTAGCCCCTAATCTCCCGCATGCCCTATGTTTTTCCATTCGCTCCATTCACCATTTGGCAATTTAACCCTTGATTGTAATACTTGCCATACCCCATGACTTAGCATTATAGCCCCATATGGCGGAGCACCCCTCCCCCTCTTCCAGCC
>Ga0209518_1002422_pt1 | contig 17467 bp, 15 predicted proteins | sample RifGroB1_FD_183993 | JGI IMG/M metagenome (GOLD analysis project Ga0209518, IMG submission 183993) | Groundwater microbial communities from Rifle, Colorado, USA - Groundwater B1 (SPAdes) (version 2) | ecosystem: Environmental > Aquatic > Deep subsurface > Groundwater | place: Rifle, Colorado...
ATGACAAAAGCGGAAAACTAATAATTCGGGTTTACACCCTAAATTTTGCTATCCTCGCATGGTTCGCTTACTAAATGTTTTGCGAAGTCTTACGAGGGTTAGCAGTAATATGGAATTCCGTTGATCAGTCGTGCAGAGATACCGGACAAAGCAGATTTTCAGAAGATGCGCACGCTCAGCGTTGTAATTTTTTACTTGCTTACAAACGTTGAGGTTAGTGCCGTTACAGCGCGGTCGCATATCGCGAAACCGCACCTAATTTCATTAGTGCGTTTGTTTTCCTTATGAAATTGTCAACGAACTGAACAGAGAACAGCACTTCGCCATTCCTGCTTTTGATGATGCGCCAAGAAACCTCAGCAACATCAGCGTCATTATATATCAGCAGGTATCAGGCGCTACAGCGTCTAATTCTCTGGTTTGTGGATAACTTGTGAGAAAAGATAGCCCATTTATGGGACCTTCTAGCTCTACAAGCTACGAGCGCCACAATATCCTCCCCTGCGAGGAGAGTCAACCCCCACACTAATGGTAGCTTAGCTCCATTTTGCCATATATAAGCCTAATTTCTGATTCGTTTGATGCGGCGCCGAGTTACCGGATGCCACTTGACATGCCCTCACAAAATAAAGCTACCATTAGTGTGGGGGTCAATATCAAAGACGTTGAAGTGGACAGATTCTTTCACCTCTATTCTAGAGCATCCCGACTCTGTTAGTTTGAGGCTTTTCAGGGCTTATGGCTTATATCGTTGCCTGTGCAAGACACACGAGCGACATGTAATACCTCTTATCCTAGCTATTGGACAAACGAGTACTTGCTCCAACGCTTAAAGCCGATCTTCTTGACTCGACCGAGCGCTATGAGACGCGCCAATTCTCTCTGTATCATCTTCTCGCTGTACTCGGGAAAATTCGAAGCTATGTCCCTTATGCCGATTGTCCCTTGGGATTTCAGTATCTCAAGTACAGCTTGAGCACGTCTGTCGAGTGTCCCATTCATATCGGACATCTTGTCCTTTATGCTTCTCCTGATCTTGTCGGACACACGTCGAAAACGAGCACCTGAGGAAGTGGCTCGCGCGGGCGTCGGATGTATAACGGGATCATGCACTCCTAGCAAATCGTCCTTTGAAAATGTTACGCTCTCCGAGAGGCTTGACCGTTGGGAGGCCATAAGAAAATTTCCCAATTCATCCAAAGCTTCAATGACCGTACCTGCATTCTGAAACGAGATATACCCGGATGTGGACAGAGCACGCACCAGCGATATCAACTCACGGACTGATGCCTGCACTGCCCGAAAAGCAGGTGAAACAGACACCCGCATCTCGTCACGAAGCGCAAGGAGATTGGAGAGAAGACCGAGACTGACACGGCGAGCTTCACTGCGAGCCGGCTCTTGTGAAGGAACGTGATTCGTAAGGATGTGCAAAGCCGCTACGAGGCGTTCTGCGCGACGATACGCCCGCTCACCCGAAGAATTTCGACCGAAAGGGTTCGTACGAACAACATAGCCATCAAGGAATTGAGCTAGATTATCTGTCTTTTGCATGTCCCTTGAGCCGTCCATGATATTGCTTATAGTAGTCCTATATGTGTCCCAAACACTTATACAGAGTATATAAAGGACACAGGAAGATGCAATGGGTGTACGTGAATGACCGATATCCTCCAAAGAGGCGTTGTCTGTGAGCAAGTATTGTTGCATTGTGATTCGATATCAACCCAGAGACCTACTCCAAAAAAATCCTGCGACAAAACAGCGTGATATCATGCGCGGATGGGACGCAAAAGGCGAAACGACAGAAACAAAAAGAGAAAGCGCGATGACAGTGGAGAGCGCGGCGGACTCTATTTGCAAATAAGTCCGGAGGCGACGCGAGGGGTGTCGGCCATTTTTCTTCTTGCTTTCGCAGGATTTCTCATCCTCGCTAATTTCGACATAGGTGGGTTCGTTGGCAACGCTCTGCATGAATGGCTTTCTTGGGCCTTGGGTATCGGGTATATGCTCCTCCCTCTTTCACTTATCCTCGCGGCCATAGCAATACTTCGATCATTCGAAAAACATTTCGGTATTGTCCAAGCCATGAGCGTGTGCGTATTTCTCCTTTCTACACTCGGCATGGTAAATCTTGCATTTCCCGGCCGCGGAGGCATCTTAGGGACAAGTGTTTCATCGCCGATAGTATCGGCAGTAGATACCATCGCAACGGTCATTTTTCTCTCAGCATTCACATTAGCAGCTTTGATAATTGCATTTGATATTCACCTCGGTTCTGTCATTTCCAGGCTACACAAACTCTTCGCAAGAGAGAGCTCACAAGAAGAGCTCAAGTACGATGATGAGGTTCTTAATGCAGCAATCGTTGGCCTGCCGACCGAATCTGTCGAAGATACCGGCTCTGGCGAAGGCACAGGGCCGGAAGGCATTGATGTGGGGGTAAAAGGGGCGACGGCAGAATCGAAGATCACCGGATTTTTCCAGAGAAGCGAGACAACAGAATCCTTCCCTCTCATTGCAGCAATGGGACATACTTACACCCCACCGCCTGTTTCTCTATTATCGAGAAATAAAGGAAAACCAGAGGTTGGCGACGTGAAGGCAAATATGAATATTATTAAACGCACACTTGCCAACTTTGGTATCCAAGTAGAGATGGACGAGGTATCCATAGGACCAACCGTCACGCGCTACGCGATGAAGCCCGCTGAAGGCGTTAGGCTCTCGAAGATAGTTGCGCTCCAGAGTAACCTTGAACTCGCACTCGCAGCTTCCCCCGTCCGCCTTGAGGTACCTATCCCGGGAAAATCTCTCGTGGGCATCGAAGTCCCGAACATCGCACGAACTACATTAGGGTTAGCGCCTCTCATGTCGGATGAAGCGTTCACTCGCTCCGACAAGCCGCTTCTTGTTGCTCTTGGACGCTCTATAACAGGCGCACCACACTATGCAGACCTCGCACGCATGCCACATATTCTCATCGCTGGAACCACGGGCGCGGGAAAAAGTGTTGCCATACACAATTTCATACTGTCGCTTCTCTACCGATCCGGTCCGGATCGACTTCGTTTCATCATGGTTGACCCAAAGCGAGTTGAGTTGACGGTCTATAACTCTATTCCGCACCTCCTCTCTCCTGTCATCACAGATGCCAAGAAAACTATCCTCGCCATGAAGTGGCTAACGAAAGAAATGGAACGACGGTACAACATTCTCGAGACTGAAAAGGTGCGCGATATCGCTTCGTACCACGCAAACGTCGTTACTCCCGCTTTCGCGGAAGCTCGTAGTGGAAAAGACGACGGGCCTGTGGAGGCGATGCCTTACATCGTCCTCGTCATAGACGAGCTCGCTGATATCATGACTATTTACCCGCGCGAACTGGAGGCGGGCATCGTACGTCTCGCCCAAATGAGTCGCGCGGTCGGCATCCACCTTGTGCTCTCTACCCAGCGCCCGTCTGTCAAAATCATTACGGGTCTCATCAAAGCAAACATCCCCGCGCGCGTGGCGCTCCAAGTCTCCTCGCAAATAGACTCACGTACCATACTCGACATGGGAGGAGCAGAGAAGCTTCTGGGAAGCGGGGACATGCTCTTTCTCTCTGGAGAGATGTCGAAGCCGCGTCGTCTACAGGCAGCATTCATATCCGAGGCGGAAGTGAAGCGCGTCGTCACACATATTGCACGGGAAGCTGAAGGAGAGCTCGGAAGCGAGATAGATTTCACTCTAGCCGGACAGGCAGAGGCTAGAGAAAGCGGTGGAACGGACGCCATATTCTCGTCCATGATAGATGATGACGAAGACGAGCTGTATAGCTCCGCAAAACAGACCATTATCGAAGCGGGTAAAGCGTCTACCTCATACCTACAGCGTAAACTCGGTATTGGCTACGCGCGCGCGGCGCGGCTCATGGATATCTTAGAGGACCGCGGCGTAATAGGACCTGGCGACGGCGCCAAACCACGAGAGATCATCGGCGCCGGAAACGCAGATGAACTCGCGCAGGAACCGGAGGAAAAAATAGAAGAAGAACGCGTTTAGAAATTGTTATGACCCAGCCCCAGTTTCAGCAATAATTTATTTACGAGATCAATAGACATATGACAAACTTACTTATCACGAATCACTATAAATCTGCACGGAAACTGGAGCTGGATGTAAGAGCTTCTAAACTCATTATCATTCGTTAAGAATCTCTAACATGCTTCCCTATCGCGACAGCCGTCTCATCCGTATCGGTCTTGCGATATTCTTCCTTATCGTCTTGGGATATGCTTACTACGAAGGTCGGGCGCTTCTTTACGGTCCCACAATAGACGTCGCTCCGCGTGTCATGGAAGTGTCTGAACCTCTTATCACCATAAGCGGGCAAGCGCAACGCATTTCATCGCTCTCTCTGAACGGCATGGAGATATCGGTCACCGAGGAAGGCGGTTTCTCGGAAAAGTACGTCCTAACACCGGGATATAATAGACTCATACTGAATGCGCGGGACAAGTATGGTAAAACGACAGAACGCGTTGTCGAGATAATGTACAATCCTGCGGATGACGCTCTCCTTCCCACAGAAGATGCGGGTGAGAGTGTGGTGGAAGAGGTGCAATCCTGATACACTGCGTATGACTTAATCTCTAATATATAAACTATAAATTCTAAACAAGCTCAAAATTATAAATCACAAACAAATTCCGATGACAAAAATCCCAGATTCTAGACATTTGAGATTTCGGGCATTTAAATTTTGGTATTGTTTGTAGTTTGGTGCTTGTGATTTGGAATTTATTTAGAGATTAGAAATTAGGATTTAGAGATTGCCTTTATACAATATGGCCGTTACAAAAAAAGAAAAGAAACCCCCGAAACTAGTCGGAACTGGAACAGACAAAGATATCGAGCGTGCGATCTCTGATATAAAGATGAAGTTCGGTGACGACGCCATAATGAAATTGGGCGATACGCCCAAGGTAGACGTAAACGCCATCCCCACGGGCTCCATTGGCGTGGATTGGGCTCTTGGCATCGGAGGACTGCCGCGCGGACGCGTCATCGAGGTATTCGGACCAGAGTCCTCCGGAAAAACATCGCTATGTCTCCACGTAATAGCGGAGGCGCAAAAAAAAGGAGGTATCTGTGCGTTCGTTGACGCAGAGCACGCACTCGATCCAGAGTATGCAAAAAGGCTCGGTGTAAAAATCGAGGATCTTCTTGTATCCCAACCTGATACCGGCGAGCAGGGACTTGAGATAGTCGAATCCCTCGTCAGAAGCGGGAAAATAGACGTCATCGTCATTGACTCTGTCGCCGCTCTAACACCAAAAGATGAAATAGAGGGTGACATGGGAGCACAGCACGTTGGCAAGCAGGCACGCCTCATGTCGCAGGCACTCCGCAAATTGACCGCTATCGTCGCGAAAACAAAGACAACTGTCATATTCATCAACCAGATACGTATGCAAATAGGCGTGATGTGGGGTTCACCAGAGACGACCCCCGGTGGAAAAGCGCTCAAATTTTATACATCCGTGCGCATCGACATCCGCCGTATCGCACAGATAAAGAAAGGGGACGAGGTGATGGGCGGGCGGCACCGCGTGAAGATCGTAAAGAACAAAGTTGCCGCTCCCTTCCGTCAAACTGAATTCGACATGCTCTACGGCGAAGGTATTTCCAAGGAGGGCGAGGCGCTCGCGCTCGGCGAGAAATACGGTATCATTGAGAAATCGTCTGCCGGCTCATATCAGTACCTGCCTACCGGTAAAGCAGACGGTGAAGCGTATAAACTTGGTCGCGGATACGACGCTGCGCGTACGTATCTTCTTGAGAACAAGTCCGTACTCAATCAACTCTTGAAGGAAATTCGGGGTAAAATGCATTAATATTAATTAACGAAAACACGTATGGACAGAAAGCATTGGAAGTGTTGGCTTTGGAAGTTCTTGTGGGTGGGAAGTTTATTGGCATTGGGACTCGTATGGTTTGGGGTATTGAAGCAATCGTTAATCTTTGGGGTTGGCCCTGAATTATTGCTTTGGAACGCTCTTATTCTCGGTGTACTCTCCATTCCAATAAAACTCGACTGCCAGAATTGCTCTACATGCTCAGTAAAGCAATAGTGAGAGACGTCTGAAAAATTAGACTCTGTAAATTGGCTCATTCCGACCCGCAGGGCGTTTACCCTGCGGGTCGGAATACACTCCCTGCGCACAAGCGCAGGGCGTTTCCGCCAATTTCTGACTCCTCGGCTCGGAAATGCAAAAGAGTACTTTTGCATTTCGCTCGCCCTACGTCGCCAGTTAAAGAAGTCCAGGGCGGTCGCGTTGAGTGCGGCTTTAGGCAAACAAAATCGCTTCCTCTTTTCTGCGATTTAGAAGTGTTCGATATGTTGTAGGAGAACACGGAGGGGTGGACAAATATGTAATTTTGAATAGAATGCGCCGAATGTTGGCGTATAATGAAGTCCTGCCTAAAAAATTGGTGCTCGTTGACGGCGAGCCGTATGAGGTTATTTCCGCATGGGTATTCCGTAAACAACAGAGAAAGCCCGTAAACCAAACCAAATTGCGCAACTTGAAGACCGGTTCCACTGTCGAGCAAACATTCCACGTTTCCGATAAAGTGGAGGAAGCGGAGGTAGAGACGAGACCGGCTATTTACATCTACAACCGTTCCAGTCGGACAGGCGGCAACGAGTGGTGGTTCCACGAGATGAATGATAAATCAAAGCGTTTTCCGCTTGATGACAAGCAAATCGGTGACGCAAGACAATTCCTCACCGAGAATACCGAGGTAACGATGCTGTGGTTTGAGGGACAACCTATCCAGGTACGTATTCCAATAAAAATGGAGTTGAAAGTGAGAGAGGCGCCACCAAATGTCCGTGGCAACACCGCTCAAGGTGGCAACAAAGTCGTAACGCTGGAAACAGGTGCGACACTTAATGTACCTATGTTTATTGAGGCAGGTAACATCGTGCGCGTAAATACCGAGACGGGAGAATACGTGGAGCGGGTATAGGCACAAGTAAATAGGCAAAAGGCACCAGAGAAATACGCGAGGGCATTTTACTAGTACCTTTTGCCTTGTGCCTAATGCCTATTTCTGGATATAGGGAAGTAATCCCATTAAGCGCGCGCGCTTTATGGCTGCTTCAACCGCCCTCTGCTGACGGGCGGTCAATCTTGTACGCGTCCTTGAAATGATGCGACCGTGGGGATTGATGAACTGCTTCAGCAGATCTATATCCTTGTAATCAACGTGCCTGATATCATTCTGAGTTAATATATTCGTGCTCATGGTTTTTTGAATTTACTACGTACTAGCGTTTTCTAACTACTTACTGCCTAGAAAGGTATATCATCCGGGTTGATTTCGTCTTTCGGATAATCAATACCGCTTCTGCCACTAGCTTCGGTTTCATCGTCGGACGTCGGAGGGCGCTTGTTCCCTCCTCCGGTAGCACCGCCAGAGCCGGAGGGACCGAATTGAACTCTGTCTGCGATGATTTCGGTGCGGTACTGTTTCTGTCCATCCTTCTCCCAACTTCTGGTTTGCATTCGTCCTTCAATAAACACTGAGCGTCCTTTTTTCAAGTATTGCGCGACAACATCGGCCTGTCTGCCAAACACGACAATATTGTGAAAATCTGCTTGTTCCTGCTTCTTTCCGTCGCGATCACGGTATACACGGTTCGTCGCCACAGAGAAATTGCATACGTTGACACCGGAAGGGAGCGCGCGCAATTCCGGATCACGCGTCAGATTTCCAAATACCATCGCCTTATTTATATACATATTGAGAATTGTACCATCTCCGCCTTATTCAGTTGTGATGTCCTTGAGCGCTTTCTCAAGATCCTCTTCGGAAACAGGGACTTGATCAGCCGCCTCTACGGCACGACGCGGCATTGATTTAATGGTATCTGTACGCCGTACCTCACGCAACGTCGGCGCTTTCATCTTTGCACGCGTATCTTCACGCACTGTTTGGAATATGATGGATCTCAGGATATTCGCATCTTGTTTGAGTAATTTTTCAATGATATCAACGGCAGAGTTTTGTACTTCGAATTTGAGCCAACCGAAATGGGCGCGGTCAATCTCTATTTTCTTTCCTTCCTCACGCGCGGTTATTGAGTAGGCCAATTTTGTCAGAGAAGGTGCTCCCTCGGCAATAAAGTTACCGCCTAGCTTTTCGATCTCCGACCGAATGGCGCCGACCGCTTTTTCAAGACCGTCTTCCTTCACGGTTGGCGTTATCAAATAACCAATCTCGTAGATACGCGCGCCGCTTTCTATGACGGCGGCTTCTTCGTTCACAGTTTCTGCTTCAACATCAACCATAGTGTAGCGCCTGCCTACCGACAAGCATGGGCACTCTAACACAGTCCCTAAGGGCTAGGCAACCAACTGTACGAGATGAGTACCTCGGTGACACTTTGGCGGCTTTGAACGACTCTATCAACTCCCGAGCTTCGACCTATCGGCCTCGTAGCGACCTATATCGACCTCGTAGGTCGATACTGCCTCCGGTTACCTGTGTCCTTGCGTTGATGCTATAAGCATCAAGTTAGGGATATGCGATTTGAGGTGTCACCGATGTATCTCATCTTACTCACCAACCCACTCATACACTAACCTTACTCCTGTCTACGGGAATTGAGCAAATTCCCGATCAATGGCAAATGTACGACGATTCTTTGCTTACCGAAGTCATCGCGCGACAAAACAGAAGCCAAGATAAGGTTAGTGAGTGGATGAGAGATTAAAAACGCGTTTGGTATTTTCCATCAACTGTACGGCGACCATATCGTTATCCTCGCCGCGAACTTTAGCAATCGCACGTACAACTTCCGTGACATACGCAGGTTCATTACGCTTTCCTCGATGCGGTACGGGAGTAACATATGGCGCATCAGTCTCAGAAAGAAGCATGTCTAGAGGCGTATTCCGCACTACGTCATCGTAATCGTGGGTAAAGGTAATAACGCCCGTAAAGCTAAGAGTGAAGCCAAATTCTAGGAATCTCTTTGCGGTATCCCAATCTCCCGCGAAAAAGTGTACATTGCCCTTTACCTTAGCGTGCGCCTTGATGATATCAAGCGCATCATCGTAGGCATTTCGTATGTGGAGCATGAGGGGTTTCCCCAAGCGATTGGCTAGCTCTATCTGCTCGATGAACGCTTTTTTCTGTAGCTCTTTCGTGTCGGCTTCGGTGCGATAGTAATCCAGCCCGCACTCGCCTATCGCGATAACTCGTGGAGACGTTCCTAATTTTTCGTACGTTGACGCATCGAACAATTCACCCCGCGACGTAAACCCTTCCTTGCCCTCCGAATCTTCGGCGAAGGAGGAGCCGAGCTCTTTTTCATCGTGATACGACTTCGAAGTGTGAATCGGATGGAGTCCTATAGTTGCATACACATGCTCATATTTCTCAGCGAGCGCGAGCGCGGAGGCAGATGTGTCTTTCTGCGTACCGACTACGTTCATCGCCACTCCAGCATCCTTCGCGCGGAGTATCACCTCATCACGGTCATCATCGTATGCAACAAAATTCGTATGCGTATGCGCGTCGAAGTATTTCATAGGTCATTATTATCCCGAAATACATAATCTGCGGAATGAGGCGAGTTCGGGCTAAAACCTCGATTGCGCCACCACGAATCTAAACTATGTGAGACATTCTCTGCAATCAGGGCGTAGCCGTTCTCCACCGCGATTTCGGCAAGAGACCGGACGACTTCTGATCCGACTCCTTCCCCTTTCCTCTCCGCTTCGATGTCGATGATTTTTATGATTTTCTCGTGAGTATGTATGTCCAAAATGAGACGAGTAAGTCCGCGCGAGGAGAGTACGTATTCGGTATCAATGTGTTTGCGAATTGACACGTCCGAGTCGAGCTGGTCTTCAAGTTGCCCGATCAGATCGAGAGCTGCCTTGTCGGACTGGTCAAAGCCGCTTTCAAATGTCATACCTTGCGCGGGAAGAGATTTTCAGGTTTTTTGTTCGTTTTAATTGCCATTTTAATCTTCTTGCTTGTTGTGGGCATAAAAGGTTCTAGTAGCGCCGCTATTTCTCCCAGTTGAGCAAGTAAGTATGTTAATTGTTTTTGTCCTGCAATTTTATTAGTTTTTACAACTTCGAAGGTCTTCTGTTCCTGAATTATCCGATCTAAATATTGCATCCGAAACCAGAGATGATTTGTTGCTCCATTGAAGTCGAAGGTCTCTATGTGCTTGTCAAGATCTGTAAACCGGCTCATTCCGACTCTACAGGGCGTTAAACCCTGCGGGTCGGAATGCGCTCCCTGCGCCAGAGAGCGAAGGGCGTTTGCGCCGGTTTCTGGCTCCTCGGCTTGAAAGTGCAAAAGCGCGCTTTTGCACTTTGCTCGCTCTACGTCGCCAGTAAGATTTTCCGGATGCGGAATTACGGGTGTCTCGGTGAGATACTGACTGGACATGGTTAGTATTCGGGCAACAAGATTTCCAATCCCATTCGCGAGGTCGGCATTGTACGCCTCCTTAAAGCGCTCCATCGTGAAGTCGGAATCCTCAAACGGGTGGACGTGCCGTGCTAAAAAGTAGCGAAGTGCGTCCGCGCCGTACTCGTCCACAATAACTATTGGGTCGATTACATTCCCGAGTGATTTTGACATTTTATGTCCGCCCGAGATAATGAAACCGTGATACATGACTGTATTGGTCGTCGGCAATCCAGCCGACATGAGCATCGCCTGCCACATGATGGATTGGAAACGAACCTGGTCTTTGCCCGCTAACTGCAGAGTTTCTCCGCTTTCCCAAAATTTCTTGAATAATCCCTCTTCATCGCTAGGCCAGCCGAGCGTTGAAATGTAATTCGTCAGAGCGTCAAACCAGACATACATTGTCTGCGTATCGTCATCGGGAACAGGCACGCCCCACGGCATTTTTTCCGTCACGCGTGATACGGAAAAATCCTCAAGTCCGCGCTCGACGAATTGAATAGCCTCAATCCTCCGCCACTCGGGTACGATGACGCCTTCGCGCGAAAGGTACTTCAGGAGCTTATCTTGATAGCGGCTCAAACGAAAGAAATAATTCTTCTCTTCTATTTCAATGGGGTCCATCGCGGGGTGGGTCGGACATTTTCCATTGACAAGCTCACTTTCCTTTATGAAGGCCTCGTCGCCGACGCAGTAGAGGCCCTTGTATTTCTTCTTGTAGATGTCGCCCGAGGCCTTGCAGCGGCGCCACAGCTCTTGCGCCGCCTTCACATGCATCGGGTCGGTCGTTCGTATGAAGTGCAGGTCCGGATATAGATTCAATTTCTCTTTTAGGTCTCGAAATTTCTCCGCATATGAGTCCGTGTATGCCTGCGGGTTTTTCCCTTCTTCCTCGGCCTTGCGAAAGATTTTCAACCCGTGTTCGTCCACCCCCGTATTGAAAAATACCTCATCGCCCCGAAGCGCGCGGTAGCGGGCAATTATGTCCGCTTGTACTAATTCAAGCGCAAAACCGATGTGCGGATCGGCGTTCACGTACGGAAGCGTAGTCGTTAAATAAAAAGCCTTATTCATCTCCTGAATTAATCGCGAGAAAACGTCCGGTTTTCACGTCTTTAACGAGTTCCTGAATGGTCGCCGCGATCGGAACCGACAGAAGAATTCCTAAGAAACCCGCTAGTTGCGCCCCAACGATAATGGAAAGTATGACCAAAAGCGGTGGCACGCCGACAACTCTTGTCACAACCAGGGGATGGATGAGATGGCTCTCGAATTGTTGAACGATAACATAGAGAGCGATCACTAAAAGTCCGAGCGTCAATCCGCCGTCGAGAAACGATAACGCCACCGCCGGCACAGCGGCGAGAATCGGACCGAACACGGGTATTATCTCGAACATGGCCGCGACGACCGCCAGAAGGAGCGCGTGCTTGACGCCAAGAATGGTAAGCCCGAGAAAAACCAGTACACCAACAATTACGGCAAGAAGAAGTTGTCCTTGCATCCAGAGTCCGATCTTATTTCGCGAGCGATCCCCCAGGTCGAGAATGTACTTTTGATATTTATGCGGTGTTATAACAGAAAGAAAATCATCGATACCATTTCGTATAACAGTAAAGTAGAAAGAGAAAACGACTATGAGAATGAATGAGAGAATGCCGCCGAAGATATTCGCGACCGCGCTGAACGCGTTACCAAACATACCTGCCGCGCCAAGGAATTCGCGCATGCTTTCCATAAGAGAGGATGTGGAAATGGCGGGAACATTCTGAACGCCGAAAATACGCGCGTAATCGTCAAACGCACCCCATTGGTTAAATGTATCGAGATACGCAGGAAGTGACGAGATGAGTGTTGTAAGTTCTCCGAACAATGTCGGGACGAAGAAGTAAAAAATCCCAAAGAATGATCCGAAAAGAAGAAAGTACACGAGAAGAATGGCGGGAACGCGCGGTACCTTGTGCCGACCGAGAGCCGTAACGGCGGGCTCAATAGCTGAGGCGAGTACAATGGCCGTCAGAAGAACAAGAACGAGGTCCCGTAATTCAAAGATAAGCCATGCGGCGACGAGAATAAGGACAGCCATCACGACCGTGCCTCCAGTTATGGAAATCGCGACCGGACCATTTTTCATAACCGTATCGTAACATCCCATTAGAAGTCTCGGAAGCCGTCTGCGCGAGATTCGATACCTTTCGCGGAACAAGCGCAATATTGGATGTACAGCATAGAGTTCGGACTGGAAGTGAAGCTTTCTACTTCAAGGCGGGGTAACACTCCCGATATTTGCTGAATATAAAACTAAGAACCTATAAGTTTCGGTAATTCAGAACTCGCGACCCTAATCTGCTCGCCCGTATCACGAGAACGAACGGTGACGGAACCATCTTCGAGAGTCTGGAAATCAATCGTGATGCACACCGGCGTACCTATTTCATCCTGCCTTCGATAGCGTTTTCCTATGTTGCCGTTGTCATCCCACATGACGCGCGGCTCCGACTTTTTAAGCATCGCGTACACTTCTCTCGCCTTCGAAACCAGGTCGGGCTTATTTTTTAGAAGCGGAAAGACAGCCGCTTTGACTGGTGCCATGCGCGGATGAAGACGTAAAACAACTCGCTTTTCCCCGTTCATTTCATCTTCACTGTAGGATTCGCATAACACCATAAGGACGGTGCGATCGACCCCTACGGATGTCTCTATGACATGCGGGATATAACGATCTTTTGTGTCGGGATCAAGATACGACATGTCGACACCGGAAAACTTTTGGTGCTGTGAAAGATCATAGTCTCCGCGATAGTGCACACCCTCAAGTTCACTCCAGCCAAATGGGTACTCGTACTGTATATCCCACGCGTCTTTGGCGTAGAACACGAGATTCTCGTGTCGTTTCCATTGTAATTTTTCTTGAGTAATACCGAGGAGATCATAGTATGCAAAACGTTCTTTTCTCCACTCCTCGTAGGCGTGCGGAGCCTCTACCGGCGAGACAAAATATTGCATTTCCATTTGCTCAAATTCACGTTTACGGAAAAGAAACTGACGCGGCGATATCTCGTTTCTGAATGCCTTACCGACCTGTGCAATGCCAAACGGTATCGAATAAAAACCGGAGTCGAGGACGTTTTTGTAATTTATGAAAATTCCCTGTGCAGTCTCGGCGCGAAGATACACTTCCTCGTCCTCGTCAGAAAACTTTCCCAACGTCGAGGTCGCCATTAAATTCTTCTGAACAACGCGGCCGAATTTCTGCTTGCTACATACCGGACAATGCACTTTCTCGCGCGCGCCATCAAACAGTCGATTCAGTTCTTCCTCGCTCATCTTCTCGTCTGCCACAACTCCGACCGCCTCAAGCAAGTGATCGGCTCTTAACTTGCTGTGGCAAGAAAGACATACAACGAGTGGGTCGTTGAAGCCCGAGACGTGCCCACTCGCCTCCCACACGCGCGGAGCTGTGAAGATGCTTGAATCAAGTTGCGCGATATTATCGTGGCACTTCATGGCTCTCAGCCAGGTATCCACAACATTGCGCCGGAGTTCGACCCCTAGAGGGCCCCAGTCATACGTTCCTGCAAATCCTCCGTATATCTCACTACCCGGAAAAACAAAACCGCGCCGCTTCGCTAGCGATACGATTTTATCGAGCGTTGTTTCTCTCGACATGGGCGTATATTAGCAGGCAAAATCCGAAGCACGAAATCCGAAATCCTAAACAAGTTCCAAGCACGAAATTCAAAACAAAAAACGTTTCGGCCTTTGGAAATTAAGATTTTGGATTTGTTTAGAATTTCTATATTCGGATTTAGTATTTAGGATCTAGGATTTATCTGATGACGGTTGCCTGTGTCGAATTAAAGCCGGGGTCTCCCGCGATATTCGTCGTGATATTCGAGAGGATGCGAGACACGGAATCTCCTGTCGCGGCGTCAGTGCCAGTAAGCGTGATGTTTTGAAGAAGCACCGGTTCTTGTCCGACCTGGCTCGTTGATGGAGTAAAGCCGATAGCTATCGCCGCTTGCCTCGGAAGTGTTCCGCCGACTCCCACGCCTGCGTCTATCGTACCAATATTCCATGTAACCGCTCCGTCGTTCTGATTGAAAACGAGATTCTCAGACGCGGGACTATAAATGCCTATCCATCGTACATAGGGCGGAAGCGTCGCGGTAAGTCGCGCGTTTAATATTGTATTCGTCGTATTCGTGAGCGTGAGAACGATAGCATATGTTGTTTCCGCCTCCGCTTGCGGTGGTAAGGGGCCTACGCTCCCGAACGGATTGGCATAATACAGTCCCTGTGCGGCAACAGTAAGAGCGCTCGCGACCGCAATGCGCTGAGCGGCCGTTGACTGCAGGTTTTGCGGCACGTCTCCTTCAGAGACGCGCTTGCCTGCCGCATTTACGGTAACTGTCAGCGACGGATTGCGTATAGTCTCGAGCGTAGCGCTGTCCGGAACTCGAAATGAAAAATCTACCACTCCAGAGGCACCCGAGGGCATGCTCGCGAGAGAGCCCCCTGTAGTCGTCTTATCCCATATCACCGAACCATCCGATGATCGAAAAAATCCGCGAGGAACGGTCACAGTCTCTCCGTTTATTTGAATACCTGAAAGGCGCGCAACTATGACCGCGTCAGTTATCGCGGTCGAGAGATTGTTTCGCCACCCAATAGAAACATTGACGGTCTCTCCTGGTGCTACGGCAACGCTAGCACCAGTACGTCCATCCACTGATATAGAAAGTCCAAGGAACGCTTCCGCTATGTGCATGTCGAACGAGTTTTCCGCAAGTAACGCAGATATTTTTTCTTCTTGCGGTGTTTTCCTCGTGCCTGCGGCAAAGCGAAATACTCGCTCGTCGCCGCTTTCCCCCGTCAATATCCCACGAACAACGATCTGTCGTTGAGCTCCGGGTGCGATATCACCGAGCTCCCATAGACCTGAAGAAGATGGCTTGGGTGTTGCCGTCACAAACGTAAAACCGAATGGAGAGTTGATATTCAACAGCACATCTCTCACGGGAGCCGCCGCGTTCGACGAAACCGTAACAGTGAATTCGACTGGTTGGCCCGACACCGTTTCAACATTGCCATCAACTGATACGGAGAGCGCGGACGAGCTAAACGTAGTAACGTATTCCGACGAAGCGACAAATATAGCGCTTGAACCTTCAATGCGGTATTCAAGATCGACTTTCACGTTTGCCGCGGCGCCTCCGCTTCCCGCGAATACCGCGGAAACCGTCCCCTGCCGCTGTCCGCCGGATTCGATCGTTCCCAAAGAAATCCGTTGACTCGCGAGATCAGTAGAGAGGTCAACAGGAGATCGCGTGCCAGAAGGATAGGTAATGACAAGATCAGCGTATTGGAGCGGCACTCTGTTGCGATTCGTAACCGTTATCTGGAGTTGGGTAGGTTCTCCGCTTGCTACCTGCACCGGTCCGGACACCACAATTCCTATGTTGTTGGGGCTGGCGGACAGTGCGCCCCCACCGAACGTAAAATAGTAACCAAAGAATGCCAGGGCCACGAGAAAGAATACGATTGAAGCGACAAGCATCCATCGAAGTGCAGTGCGGGCAAGTCCTATCGTGCGCGGCGCCACAATGGTGGAAACAGCTTGCTGTTCCGGTCGGCGCCAATCCTCTCCTACAATGGGACGTGTCGTCTCTAAGGCGTGTCGCGGTTTATCTTTTAAATTCGCAGAAAGCTTGCGTGAATACATTGCACGTCGCAGACGTTCTATTTTCTCTTCATCGTGTTCTGCATCCGGCTTCATCCCACCATAGTACCATTGTCAGAGATGCGTCTCCGATATTGCGCGATTGATTTGTGAAAGAAGTTCTTCGCGCACGGCCTCGGCTTCGTGTAAATGTTCGCTCGCATAAGCGGTGTGCGTAAAAAGCGCGGTTCCGAGAGCGTCCGCCGATAGGTAACCGAGTGCATAGAGAACGCGAGCGACGCAAACGACTTCAATAGTCGCACGCTCCGGACAATCTCCCTGCATAAGAGCGTTGTGCGCTTCAGCAAGTGCCGCAAAAAGATACGGATTTTCCTCTTCCCCCGCAACAAGCCGCATTGCAAGCTCTGCAATACGCGCGAATGTACTAATGCACTCTATTTTATCCGAACCTCCTTGCAAAGAAATCGCTCCGGCCACTCTCCATCCGCGTTTCCCACGCACAAGAGAAACATTTGCACGCGTATAGTTTTGGAGTGAATAGCGCATGCGCGACGCTTCGGTACGAACAGCCGAGCTTCTGGCCCACACGAGTCCGAAATCTTTCGTGTACAGCACGAGTACGCGATCCGCCTCACCGTGTTCGCGGCTTTTTAGAACAAGAGCGTCAGTGTGATATTTTTGGTACATAATCGGGTAGCTTCTAGGTCCGAGGTTCTAGTTTCGAGGAAAATCCAATGGTGGTGTTCGTTTCTTTTTGTATGTGATCGAGATTCCGTTTGATGGCTGAGGTATCGAGGCCGCCAAAATCCACGGCGAGATTTGCATGCTCCTTCGGATTCAGCTTTGCCTTCTTGCGCGCATCCTGAATGGTGCGGATGGCGTCGCGTACAACTCCCTCTTCCTCCAGTTCCGGAGTTATCTTCGTATCAAGCCGGATTTCGGGACCAGCCACCACTTCTTTTACGTTTATTTCATCAGCTATAAGAGCAAAAAGCTCTTTCTCGTATTTCCCTGTAAACTGTTCGCTGGTAACTGTTAACTGCCGTAGCGGCTGCCGTACTTTAATGCCGGCCTTATCGCGATGTTCGAGTGCTTGAGAAACAATGTTTCGCGCGACCTTCATTGCTGCAAGAAGTTTTGTTCCTTCGCCGCCTTGTCCCAGCACTCTTTGTATGAAATTCACCGTCGCTCGTGCTTCAGGCCAAGACGCCAAGTGGACACTTTCCTCGTCCTCCCCTTCGCGCACCGACTGAAACAGATGCTCTGCAAAAAATGGCATCGTGGGCGCCATTACCT
>Ga0209518_1002429_pt1 | contig 17437 bp, 20 predicted proteins | sample RifGroB1_FD_183993 | JGI IMG/M metagenome (GOLD analysis project Ga0209518, IMG submission 183993) | Groundwater microbial communities from Rifle, Colorado, USA - Groundwater B1 (SPAdes) (version 2) | ecosystem: Environmental > Aquatic > Deep subsurface > Groundwater | place: Rifle, Colorado...
ATGCCTTCCGGGCTGGCGAGTACGGGGCGCTCGTGGTGCAGGTGGACGCCTGAGATGTCGTCGGTGAACACGAAGTCCAGGCCGGTCCGCCAGAGTCGGATGAAGAAGTCGTCGTCGTCGTACCAGAAGCCGTCTATAAACGCCTTGTCCATGCCGCCGATGCTGCGGACGCTGGCAACCGGAGCGGCCCAGATGAAGCCCAGTGGGCGCGGATGGGCGGCGTCCACGAGCAGGTTGCCGGGTGCCGTGCCGCCCCAGTTCACCTCCTGCCCCATCGGCCCGCAGGAGCACTCCGCCTTGCCGAAGATGACACCTTCCGCCAGCAGGGCGCGGGCCTTGTCCAGGTTGCCGGCGGCCTGGACGGTTTCGCTTGAGAAGGCATACAGGTGGTCGCCGGAGACCGACCCAAACGCCCTGTTCCATGCGGGCACAGGACTGCCCCAGCCAGGCTTGCCTTTGATCTCGACGGTGCGCACCGGGAATGGCAGCGACCTGTAGAACTCCTCGACGCCTTGGCGGGCTTCGTCCGTGGGCCGGTCGAGTACGATGAGCAGCTCGTCCGGCTGGTTCCCCGGCAGCCGCAACGACTCGGCCACCAGCTTGCTGACCTCCGGCGTGCGATTGTGGATGGTTAGGCAGGCACTCAGCTTCATGGGAATCTCACATGTACCGGCGGCTTGGCGCTGAGAAGATCCGCCATTGTACGGTTGGCAGGATTGAACTGGCAGCGCTCGCAAGAGCGAGGCCGAAAGTCCTGCATCCACTTCTTGCGCTCCTCAGATGTCCAAAATTCATCAAATCGACGGTTCTTGAGATTCCCCAAGTCGCCAGCAACCTTGCCATACTCACTATACGAGTACACGCAACAGGCAAATACCTGTGGCGACCCATCCGGGGCCATCCCGATGTAGGTGCAATAGTGCATCTTGGCGCAGATGTCATAGTCGGGGTTGCCGAGTCGCAAGTCCTCAATGCGATCCCCGAACAAGTCGTACACCTTGAATGTCTCTGTCTCGTGCCGCTTGGCCTCTGCTATGGATGCCTTGATGTCTTGGTATATGGCGACATACGGCTTCTCGTCCTGCAGACTGAACATCGCGCTCATTCTAATGTTCGACGCACCCGACTCCTTTGCTGCCAGAACGCCTTGCTCGATCTCTCGCCAGTTGTGCGGCATCACGACGAAGCCGATCCCCAGCACGGTGTCAGTCTTGCGCTCCTTGATGATGGCTGCGAGGTCGGCGACATTGCCGAGCACCTTGCCAAAGTTTCTGGGATGCGTGGTGCGGGTCTTGGAGTATGTCTCGGCAGTCCCGGCGTCTATGCTGATGCGCACCCACTTGAAATCAGACACGATGCGCTTCACGTCATCAGTCAGCGCCAGCCCATTCGATACCAGTGAGCACTCAAATCCAAGTTCAAGCGCCCGCTCAAAGATGCGCTGATGTGCTGGATGCAGGAGCGGTTCTCCGCCGCCCGTTAGTTGCAGGGCCTTGACTCCGGCCGACTTCATCTCGTCGAGCAATGCCAGCGCCCTATCCGTGTCCATGAACCGCTTGGGGTTGTTGTGCCCGAACTTGCTCAGTTCCACGTCCGACGCGAACAGTTCGTTGCTGGTATACCCAGGCTGGCGATATGCACACCACGGATGCCCGTCCAGATCGACGCAATCCATCTGGCACAGGTCGGAGAGAATGAGTTGCGCCTGGCTCGGCGCCTTGGGTGGCCACCCCTCATGCACCATGAGCCACGGCATCTTGCCGGATGAGTACGGGCTGTCCTGGCTCATCGCGTCGCACTCGTTTCCTGGTTGAATTTATAGAAATACAATGGCTCGCACTCCAGCCGCACCTCTGTCGCCGCCTTCGCGCACACCTCGTCCACCCAGTCCACGTCCTCGCCAAACTGCTTCTCGGCGAATCGCGTGTCGCCAATCGTCGCCCGCCTCCAGGCCATCGTATGCGCCGGCGGCCCCGTCCATAGCAGCACGTTCGGCAGCGGCTGGCCGTCCTTGCCGGGTGCCGGGGCCAGTTGCCGCCGGTCCTCCGGCTTCCGGTCCCGCCAGTAGGCCAGCGAGTAGGTGCACTCGTGCGTGATCATGTGCGGGTGTAGGGTGGCGCGCTGCGGGAAGCAGATGACATCGGCAGGTGCCTCGGACTTGCGCGCGAGACCGATGGCCCGGTGGATGCGCTGCACGTAGTCCGTCGCCACCAGGTCGTCGTCGTCGATGAACGAGACGTACTCCCCGCGCGCCATGTCCAGCAAGGCATTCCGCTTGGCCCCGACCGTGCGCCGCTTGTTGTCGAGCAGGTAGCAGAGCTCGATGTCCGGGATGCGCGCCGCGCTCTGCGTCTCCAGGAGCGAGAACAGGAGCGGCTGGACGGTGTGGTAGCGTTCGGGGATGCCGCTAATCAGGACGCTCCAGAGCACTCGACCTCCTCAATGAGTTTCGTCCACGCCGCCTTGACGACCGGCTTGTCGAACTCGGCGCGCCAGTAATCTCGCACCTGTCCGCTCATTACTCCAATCTTGCCCATGCTAGACCGTATTCCCTGTGTAAACGCAGCAGGCGTATACTCCAGCACCTCGCAGCCGGGCCAATCCTTGCGTTGCCAGTAGCAGCCAACGGGCGGCACGACCAGAGGCAGCCCACACGCCCCCATCTCGATTCCCGCCAGATGCTGCGACTCCATCCTTGACGTGCAGAGCCCGACGCGGCAGGCCCCGATCACCTTGACCAGCTCGGCATGCGTCAGCCTGCAATACATCCGCAGGTTGGGCGGCGAGTACTCCGGCAGGGTATCCTTGAACACCGCCACGAACGGTATGTCCGGGTTGGTGCGCACCACGCGCAGGAAGATGTCGAAGCCCTTGACCTGCCCCGCCGCCCCCTGCGATGCGCCTATCCAGCACACGCAGCCATCAGGCAGCGAGAGCGCCTGTTGCAGGCCCATCGGGTTCCCAGGCTCGAATAGCGTGAAGTCTACCGGGAGAGGGATGATGGCGCGACTCACCTCTGCATGGAACCCGTGATACTTGGACTCGGTGAAGGCGCTATTGAATATCACCGCATGCGACGACTTGATGACCGCCTCCTGCATCTCCCTCTGTGGCCCCTCGGCGATGATGTCCTGCAACAGGGAGATGGTCGGCACTTGGGTCTGGATGGGCGGGAACCACGTCGCGTTGCGGATTATTAGAGTTGCATCATTGCCCAGGCGTTCTCCACAGGCCAAGGCTGGGTTGGCGTGTTCCATTGCGATACCAGCCAAGTCCGGGTAGCCCCCTCCCACAAACTCCATCATGAACCACTCCTGCAAGTCATGCCAGAATGTCCGCGTGCCCGGGATGCACGTCAGGCAATCGTTGACAAGCAGCCGCCTCATCTCAGCACCCACGCACGATGGCTCGCCTCTTTGTCCTGCATCCCGGCCCCCGGATTCCTGTTGTCGAAGTAGCCGCGCCTGACTACACGTTCCCCTAGGTGCTTCGCCATGTCCGCCGCCCACTGCTTAGTCCAGATGCCTACATGCGGCGGCGCGGGCGTGGACTCGTTTGGCGTGGTGATGAACATGCGGCCGTCCTCTTGTAGCATTCCTAGAGCCCTCGCTAAGAAGCGAAGCTGATTCTCATACGGCACATGCTCTAATGTCTCCACGCAGAAGATGTAATCGAATTTGCCCGAGACTCCTTCTGGGAACCTTTCGTGGATGAATGTTGCGCGGTTACCGGCGTTGTACTTCACGGCGAATATGATGACCTCTTGGTCTTGGTCTACGCCGAGCGCGCTATTTGAGTACCGCGCCAACATCGCCGTACTCTGCCCCGCCCCGCAGCCGATGTCCAGCATGTCCCCGCGCCGCTCCATGTAGTCCCGCACGAAATTCAGGTAGAAGTCATAGTGCGTCGAAGCCCACCCCGCCATCTGCTTCAGGGACTCGATCTCCGTGCGCGGCCGGTGCGCGCCAATCCATGCCGGCCGGATGTCCGCGCCGTGATGGGCGGCGTCTGTCACTTCCTGCACCAGCGCAGAGTCGATGATGTCCGAGTAGGCGGATTCGTCGAGCGTCATGGCTTCGGCCCCCATGCAACCCGCTTCCGAACCAGCGTGATGCCGGGATGGTACGGTAGCGTGCACGCCTCGAATCCTCCACCGTTCAGGTAGACCACGAACTTCCACGCATCGTCGCAGAACCCCGGCTGCGCGTCACTCACATGCTCCGGGTTGGTATCGTGGAGCGCCACCAAGCCGTCCTCCGCGACATATGGCCAGATGTTCATGAAGTCGCTGCGCACCTGAGCGGCCTTGTGATCTGCGTCGATGAACACGAAGTCGAACGGCGCATGCCTGATCGCGTTCTCCAGTACGAACTCCTCGCAAGTCTGGTTGAACATCAAACATCCGTCCAGCGGCACGGCCTTGGGGTCCATGCCGATCCGCACCGGCGCCACCACCTTCCCGATGGTCTGGTTCTGGTCGGTGCCGATTTCCAGATACGTGTGCGCGCCGATGCCCTCAACTAGCATGGGAATCAGCCGCTCGTGGAACGTCTGATCACGCTTCATCTCTTGTGGAACCTGACGCACTCGCAATGTTCGCAGCCGATGCCGGGCCTGTGACACTCAGCTAGATGCCCGCAGAAACACTTGTCTATGGCCATCGCTGCTCGCCCTCCTGTGCGTGGAACCACACGCTCCCAAGGCACGTCACCCACTCGAACCCTGCCGCGACGTACTTGTCGAACAGAATCCTGTCGCCGCTCACCCCGCCGATGTTGCCGGCCGGGTAGCCGGCCAGATCGAAATACTCCTGCCGCTCGAACAGAACGGGCTGGAACAGCCTTCCGGGCTCGGTTATTTGCCGCTGCCTGATGGTCTCGGCGTGCTTCAGGAAGGCGTCGCGCTGGAAGTTCTCCGGGTTGGTGCCGAAGTCGCGCACATGCTCCGGCATCCCTGAATTGATGCGCCCGTGCTCCACCAGCAATCCGCAGGGCAGAGACTTCCGGTTGACGTGCTTCTGATGCACCAACTCGTCAATCGCGTGGTCTGTGCAGAACATGTCGCTGTTCATGAGGATGCACCACGGCGTCTGACTGTTGAGCACTCCTTCGGACCAGGCGGCGTAGACGCGGGAGATGTAGTGCGCATGCGGGTCGGCATTCTGCCAATCCACCGTGATGCGCGGGTCGTTCCTGACTTCAGGGGTGGCGTCATTGGCGACGATGCACCACTTGTAGCGCGTGGACTGCTTGCTGGACTCGACGCTCTCCATGCACCATGAAAGCCAGCGCAGGGAGCGGTAGACCAGCACGACTAGGGTGACTTCCGCATCCTTATCGACGCGTGGCATCAGACCCGGCTCCATGATGAGCCTCGCACATCAGGCACATTCGGCGCGTGCTTCACGGCCCATACCCTCCATCGACATGATGCCTTGCAACAGACTTGATAGGGGCGGTTCGGCTGAAACGGCTTGCCGCATCCAAGGCATAGGCGAACGTTCAAGGTCATCATCGCAAAGTATCGTTCTAAACGGGTCAGGTTGTCAAGCATCTCAATTCCTTGACACGCACCGCGTATAGGCGCATTGTTACTTTCAGCATGGATGAACCTGTCAAGAAGCATGTTCAGCCTCCACGACGCACATGCGAGAGTCTGCGATTAGACATAGACGCCGCGATGGCAGGCAAGACGTGGCTGCTTCTCCCGGAAGGCTTCCGAGACCGCGACAGCGGCAAGGTCTATCCGCTTCCATGCCGCCGCGCCGAACTCCAGAGGCTCATCGCCATCCCCATCCCCGAGGACAAGACCGACAGCGGCTGTCAGTACCTGCGCCGCGCCATGAAACTGTGGCGTAGCAGGCAGGAACGTCGCCAATCGGCCGCTTACGACATTTCAAGGTCGGCCGACAAGTTCGATGCGAGAGTCAGGCAATTCGGGACGCAAGCCAAGGAGATGCGTGCCGAGTGTCGCGCCGCCGTGGATGAGGTGCGCCGGGAAGCTCAAAAGGCGGTGGCCGGGCTCAATGACCTGTTCGCCTTAGGCCGCGAGGGCATCGAACGCCAGATGAAAGCCTACCTTGCCGGAGCCGAGTACCAAGGCGAGAAGATCGATGGCGAGGCGTTCCGTTCCTGCTTCCGCATGGTCACGCAGGCCGTGAAGGGTCTCGGACTCCCAAGCGACCAGCGCGACAAGGCCCGCGATGCCGTCATGGAGGAAGTCGCCAAGTCGGTTGAGGCTACCCGTTCGGCGATTTCCGGCGAGACCGAAGACGTGGAGACCGAGCACTGATGACCCCGGAAGATGTCCTCCTTGAGGCCATGAAAGCCGCCGACCTGTGCGGCGACACGCCCAGCCTGCGCAAGGAATTCTGCCAGAAACTGACCGAGAGCCTGCAACGCTGCGAAATGCACGGCATCCGCTGGAACGCCATGCGGGCACAAAGAGATGATGGCCAACACGACAAAGTCTGACCTCGACCCGAAGACGCTGCTCCAGGCCGCCGTTACGGTGGAACGGGAACTCTCCATCTTCACCGGGCCGGAACTGATCGCGCGCTGGAGCAAGGGCGATGCCGCCACTGTGTTTGAGCACATCGCCGGGAAGCCCGTTGCCGAACTGGCGCAGGATCACAACCCCTTCTGGCACTACCTGCTTCAGACATGGTACAAGCCGCCCCGATACCGCCGCCTCCTGCACCCGCCAAGGCACCGCGATGAATTCGCCAATGCAATATTGCGTATGTCCATAGGCGAGTTGGACCGCTACGACGGCCTGCACATCCAGTATCCGCGCCGGGGCCTTAAGTCCTTCCTCACCAAGGCCGCCGCCGACTGGCTCCCCAAGCGCCACAAGATAGTCGATGACCTCGACATCTTGGTGATGTACTCGCACAACCTGGAGTCTCGCGCCAAGGGTGCGCTTGAGACCATCAAGAACATCAACCGGCACAACAAATATATCCAACGGCACTTCGGCCAGGGCTGCCTGACGCTCTCCGGCAATCCAGCCTCATTCGTCATTCCCATGTCCGAGTGGGGCGAGAAGAACCAGTGGGACTGGCCCTGCCGCGACCCGGAGTACCTTGCCGGCGAGAAGAACATGACCGCCGAAGCCGCATCCTCACGCAAGGCAGGCTCGGGGTTCAACTACCGCCTGCTCGATGACTGGGAGGCCGAGGACTCGCGCAAGTCGGAAGCCATCCGCGAGGACATGCAGGACAAGTACGACCAGCAGCGCCAACTGGCCGCGCCGCCCTGGTCGCGCGAACTCTCGGTCGGCACGCCCTATCACATCCAGTCGCTCTACAAGCCATTCACCGACCCGGTCAACAAGCACGAGGACGGCACGCCGCGCTACTTCGTCATCCGCACCCCGGCTCTGACCGACGACAACAAGCCGAACTTCCCCACCATCCCGCGCCTGAGCGTCGAGAACCTTGCCAAGGAGCGCGCCAATGAAATGCGCCGACGTGGTACGGATCGTTTCTGGTATCTCCAGTACATGCTCGACCCGACGCTCACCGGCGAGCAGGCCCTACAGTGGGAACACTTCATCCCGCTCACCCCGGAAGAATTCAAGAAGCGGTTTGGCAACCTTCCGAAGTTCCGCGCCATCTACTGCGACCCGGCATGGAAGGGCGACGACAATCATCAGGAGGGGTGCGATGCCGCCATCGGCTGCGTAGACACCTACTCCATCGCCGGGCAGGTGGACTGCGTGCTGCTCGACTTGACCGTGAGCAACGAAATGGAATCGGACGAGGGCGCGGATGAGATGCTACGGATGATGTGCGTCTGGCACACCCACTTCTACTCGGTGGAGCAGCAGTCGGACAAGCCGATGGTGGGCATCATGAAGCGCATCTGGAAGTCCACGCCAATCGAGGCCCGTCCATCCCAGATGCCGCGTTTCATCGACGCCAAGGCATGGAGCAAGCGCGCCAAGAACGACCGCATCAGCACGGTTGCCGGGCATGCCCAGACCGGGCACTGGTACTATCTGACGACCATCAACCCGGTCGCGCTCAACGTCCTGAAAACCACCGTGACCGAATACCCAGCCTCGGTGAAGCGCGACACCTTGGACATGATGGCGCAGGCCAATGCGGAGGAAGTGCTGGCCCGCTGGGTACCCATCGCCATACCGGAGCCCATGCCGCAGGTTGAGGAGATGCCGATTATCTACGCCACGCGCTATACGGGCCTTCCGGCCCTGTTTCACTAACCGGCCAGCGGACGCCATAAAGAGCCGCATCAGGAGGTAGTTTGATGATCAACTTCGGGAAAGTGAAGGACGTTCGAGTCTGGGGGATCACGACACAGATAGCCGATTGCCGCCTGCCGGTGGGGGACTCGACTGGCGGGACATTCACGGCGGCGGTCAACCCGCTTGGTGGCACCCTGTTCTGGGATCGCTGCCTCTACGTTCTCCAGGGCGTCTCGGTTGGCGGGGGTGCCACGGGCGGCTCGTTCACAGTCACGGTGGAAACCGACGCCTTGGCCGGATACACGGCGCTCCCCATCGCCCGCGCTGTGCTCGGCCCGATCAGCCCGACCCGCGTGGTCATGACGAACGTGCATAACAGCGCGTCCTCGCCGATGCCGACCCATATCAACATCGACGCGACCCTCGGCGCGCCCGGCTCAACCCAGTCGGTGCGCTTCCAGTGTTACGCCATCGCCAAGCAGTACCGGGGCGTGCTCGGGACGCAGGGCAGCCGGACTTCAGAGCGCATCCTTCAGGGCTCGCTGGTTGCAATCACCACTTCCAGCGCCGATACCACGTTCATCCTCGGCAGGACCGATACGGACCTGGGCATGGGCCGGATGCGCCTGTGGGACAACGCCATGTTCTGGGCCATCGCCGGGTCAACGATTACCGGCACCTGGGACGTGGACATTGTGGGACGCGTTGGCGGTGGTACCGTCAGCATCGCCACAACCGGCACAACCGGGCTGCTGGCGACTCAGGGCAACAAGTTCCCCTGCATCAGCCAGATTGGTGGACAGGCGATCAACCCCACGCAGGTCATCCTGACGGAAGTGACCGCCGGGACGATTGAGATAGCCGATGTGGTCGGGATAGCGAAGAGCGGTCGCGGCTCGCAGACGCAGCGGTAGGAGGCGGCCAATGGGAAGCTATAACGGTTACGTCACGGCGATGACCAGAAACGGCAGCACCACATCTCAGGTGCTGGGCACCACGGCCGTCGCCTACTCGGGCATCAGCGCATCGGTGCCCAACAAGTTCTTCTCGCGCGGCCAGTTTGCCATCCAGACCACACAGGGCGTCTCCGGGGCGTTCTTCGTCAACATCGTTGGCGCGGTCGGCGGGGCCACTTACATCATCGCGGGCCGCACGGCCATCAGCACTGTCGGCGGTTTTCCGATACCGCAACTCCTCTATGTCGGCGTCTCCGGCAGCGTGACCCAGGTTGGCCTGCCGCGCCCGGCCTACGCCCAGTTCGGGTCGGCGGGGGCCATCGTCGGCTTCACGGCAACCGTGTTCCTGGCGGCGGATTACTGAGATGCCTGACTCGCTGGAAGGCAGAAGGAAGCGCGGCAAGGTCAAGAAGGTCATGAAGGAATACAGCGCCGGGATGTTACACAGCGGCAGCAAGCGTGGGCCGATGGTTACAGATCGAAAGCAGGCCGTTGCCATTGCCATGTCGGAAGCTGGCATGAGCAAGAAGAAGCGGGGGAAGCATCGTGGCCGCCGTTAGGCACCAAAAGAAGTCGCGCTCCATCTCAGAGACAGCCCCCGCCCCGGTCATCAACATCGCGGCTGGCCGGATGCGCTATGACGCCTTGGAGCCCAACCGCAAGGTGGGCATCTTTGCCGCCGTGCCGAACATGTCTGGGCAGGTCAACTTCACGACTGCGATGCAGTTCGCCCGCGCGATGGCCTCGACCGGCTTGCAGGAGTGCCCGTTCCGCTTCGGCGTACATGTCGAAGTCGGCAAGCGCGGCCCGGACTACGCCCGCAACTGCATCGTGCAGGCGTTCCTCAACGAAAGCGATAGCGACTGGCTGGTGATGTGGGATGACGACCAGGTGGTGCCTGACAACTGGTGGATGCTCTGCACGGTGCGCGATGCCGATGTCGTCAGCGGCCTCACGCCCGTCTGGGTCGCCAACATGGACCCGGAAACCATGCTGCGCGTGAACAACTACGGCCTGGACGCCCAGCACCGCTGCTTCAATCTGCCCATGCCGGATGACAAGGTGACGCAGCCCTACCGCGTGCCCATCGTCGGGACGGGATGCATCGCCATCCGCCGCCGGGTGTTCGCTCCCAAGCCCAAGGGTGTCGGCACGGCCCCGTTCTTCTTCACGCACATGCCGGACCGCAAGGTGCAGGCCGGAGAGGACATCAATTTCTCCGTGGAGTGCAACCGCGCCGGGTTCGTTCTCGCTGTCCACCCGCAGGTCCGCTTCGGGCACATGAAGCAACTTGAACTCTGGCAGGTCGAGCAGTACTACCAGGCCCGCAAGGCGATGGAGTTGGCCGGCAAACAGGTTACAGACGAGCAGAGGTTGAGCATTGGCTAACTACGGCACCCGGTTGCGCGACCATGCCGCCACGGAGTTCCTGAATGACTGCGTGGAGCAGGCAAATGGTGTCCGCAAGGAATACGAGCCGGGATGGGATGAGAACTGGGGGAACTACCGGGTCGAATCCACTTACAATCAGGTTCCTAACAAGACCTACCCGATGGCGTCAGGCGGCAGGTTCGATGCGTCCCCTATCAACTTCCTCAAGACGCCGGAATCGCATCAGGGGGTCAACACATTGCGTGCCTTACTGCTCGCCGGGCTGTTCGGCACCCGCGACTATGTGCAGGCCGACCCGGTAGGCGATGAGGACATTGAGAAGGCCAAGCGGGTCTCGCGGCTTGTCATGTACGGTCTGGAGCGCCCCGGCAACTTCCGCACCAACTTCGAGACCCTGGGCGACTCGCTCATATTCGGTCTGGGCTCCTACAGCGCCCGCTGGAAGCGCGAGGACCGGCTGGTGCCGCGCCGACTCCCCGTGCCCGACCCGACCAGGCCAGGCGAGTTCCTGCGCAACCCGGAGACCGGCGCGATCATGACCGTGCTTCAGAACATGATGGCCCCGGTATTCGATGACCCGGTGCTGGAGACCGATGACCTCTACGACACCTGGTTCGACCCGTCCGCGAACCGCTTCGACCAGCTCAAGTGGAAGGTCAGGCGCTTCAGGATGCGCGACGAAGAGTTGATGGGCCTGATGCAGGACAAGGATTGGGATGCGGAGGGCATCGCGCAGGTGCTGGAATGCGAGAAGCCTGACAACTCGCGCGCCACCGGCCCCGACAGCCGCGACTCGCCCAAGCTGCTGACCGAGAACCTGACCGACGAGGACATGGAGGACGTGAAGGAATACGGCTACTACGGCGGCTGGATGCTGGAGGGGATGATCCCCGCCGAAGTGGCCGCCAAGATTAACGAGGGGGCCACGGCGCCCGTTGACCCGCGCGGCGCCGTCGTCCTGCGCACCATCAACGGCATCTGCATCCAGGCGATTCAGTCACCGCAGCGGAACGGGCAGATACAGGGCGGGCTCATCACCATCCTGCCGACGGGGCGCGGCATCTACGGACTCTCGCCTCTGACGGTCGTTCGCTACCTGCAAGATGTCAGCGACACGCAACTCATCCTCACCGTGCAGGCGCTCATCGAGAGCGTATACCAGAACTACGTCATCGGCGGGGAACTCGGGCCGACGCTGGCGAAGGATCTGGAGCGCCGCCGCCCGCGCCAGGCATTCACGCTCCAGGGCGATGTGACGCAGTTGCAGCCGCTCGCCAAGGACTATCAGGGCCTCGGCATCGCCGTGCAGGCGCTCCAACTGATGAGCCAGACCATGCGGAACGCCATGAACGCTCGCGACCCGGTGCAGGGCATCATGAAGCAGGGCGAGGCGGGCACGGCCACCGAGTCACAGATAGTCGCCTCGGCTGCGCTCCAGAACACCGACCAGTTGGCCGTTCTGATCGAGCGAGATGAGTTGCCGGTGATGGGGCGCCTCGTCAACGATCTCTTCTATGTGAACCTTGACGATGAGGGCAAGGTGTTCCGGCGTGTCGGGGAGAGCGAGACCACGCAAGTCACCTACTTCGACATTGATGCCACCACTGACATAACCTTCGTCGGCGCTCGCTCCATGCTCACTAAGCAACAGGCGTCTAGCGACTTCCGCGACTTCACCACGGTCATGCTATCCAACCCGCTCACCGCCGCCAGCATTGACTGGAACAAGCTGGTGCAGAGGTGGGGAGATGAGGGGTTCCGGGTGAAGGGGCTAGAACAGTTGATGATTAACGACCCGGAGGAAATAGTCGCCCGCATGCAGGCGATGGGGCTTGGTCAGACAGTTGGCCCACAGGTGAAGGGTGGGGCGGGGCCTAGCGGCGGCTCGCCGTCCAAGAAGGGCCGCAGCACGCCGGCAAATGGCGGCAATCGCGGCGCTAATACTCCCGCGCAGGGAGCGGGGGAAGTCCAATGACCATGCCGCGCCTGACCAGAGTAGCCGACATGGTGCGCGCCATGCTGCCCCAGCGCACCATTGTCCTGACGCCGCAGGAGGCGGATCTGGGCACGCATCTGCGCGGCAACGCGCCGCTCTACGAGTCCATCGTGGCGCTTATCAAGGAGCGCATGGCCGCCCGCGATGCTCAGCCGGTGCCTGCCGAGCCCATCGACTGCCGCGCCCAGATGGAGCGCCAGTCCGAATTGCGCTGGCTATTGAATCGCCTGGAATTCGTCTACAAGTCACCCGTATCACCCACGCACGATGAGGGCGAGCCACCGGCCTAGCCGGGCCGCCAGAGGAGAGTCACATGGCACCAGAAGCACAGGTTACGGAAGAGCAGGCGGCCGCGGCGCTTCATCAGATTGTTACTGGCGAGGAGTCCGAAGCACAACTGACGCTTGTTCCGGTACGAAGTCCCGAGCCGACCGAGGAACCGGAGCCCCCGGCTGAGGAACCAGCCGAGCCCGCGACCGAGACACCGGCAGAGGAAGTCCCAGAAGCCGCCGTATCGCCCGAGACCGACGATGTGGCATCCCTGAAGCAGCGTCTCGCGGAGCGCGACAAGCAGGCAACCGAAGCGGAGCAGCATTATCAATCCCGCCTCACCGCCTTGCAGGCGCGCCAGCAGGAGAGCGAACGCATCCTGCGCGAGCGTCACCTGCGCAAGTCCACAGTAGCCGACCGAGCCCTCAAGATTCTCAAGGCTACTCGGAGTGAGTCCGGCGTCCCGGAGACGGAAGTGGATCGGGTCATCCAGGAAATCGAAGGAACGATGAACCCTCAGTCCGCTTCCTACGTGCCGCCGAGCAACCAGACCGAGGCCACCGAGAACCAGGCCATCGCTCTCAACACGTTCCTCAATGAGAAGCAGATGGATACCAACGAGGCCGATGAGTTCGGCAGGTGGATCAAGACAGACGCAGCCACGTCAATGCACCCGAACGAGCAGGCGCTTGCCTACCGGGACATCGACGGATTCCTGCGGATCGCGCATCTGCGCTATCAGGAGTCGTTGAAGGCCAAAACCAACCAACGCGCGAATGCCGTGGAAGCGGTCAAGACGGTGCAGAGGACGCAGAAGCAGGCGGCCCGAGCGGCGTCCACCGCGCCCGCAGCCCCGCGCAAAACCACTGTCGCCAGCACGCCTAAAGACACCATCGACTTTGAGAAAGTCACTCAGGATGATGTTTCCAACTGGGTGAAGCAGTCGCTGGAGCAATACAAGTAGGCGCCTGGCCCGGAGAATCACATGGCAGTCCTGATCTCAACCGCTGGAGGCCCGGAAGGAATCCTGCGCAACTACTGGCAGCAGCAGCTTCTGGGCATCCTCAAGAACAACCTGATCGCCGCCGACCTGGTTGACCAACAGACCATCCCGGCGAATTCAGGCCGCACCATCGAATTCCACCGCATCAACTCCTTCAGCAAGCAGATGACGGGTATCTCGTCCTTCCTAGGATACGCGACATTCGCCGGGCTGAAGGGTCGTTCGTTCACCGTGGACAGCGTGGTCTATACGTTGCAGCCTCTAGGCAACGATATGGAACTCGATGAGCTGTCCATCATCTGCGGCGAGCCGAACCCGATCCCGATACTGACCGAGCGGTTTCTGTACAACGCTGCCGACACGCTGGATCAGTTCGTCATCAACGTGGCGGTCAGCAACGATGGGAACACGCAGTCGTCCACCGCGCCCAGCGTGACCTATTTCGGCGCGTCCACGTCAACCCCAACTACCTGGGGAGACGGTTCGCAGACACTCACCGAGGCCACGCTCGACGCCGACAACCCGAGTCACCGTGTAGCAGCCGAGTCATTCAACACGATCTACACGGCGATGCGGGGCCGGTCGGCCAAGCCGCCTCGCGGGCGTCAGGCATACCCCTGTCTCGTCTCGCCGGAAATCGCCGGTGACCTCCGGGTCGATGGCACGTTCCAGGACATCGCCCTGAAGGGAAACCAGCGCGGCGAGGACAAGTTCGAGAGGGCGACCATCGGCAACGTCTTCGGTGTCGATGTCATGGAGGACGAGAACGTCGGCATCGGAGTGGCCGGGACGGTCGATGCCACCAACGACCAGATTGTGCGTTGCATCACAATCGGCGATGGCTACATGGCGCGCATCAATCACGCCAAGGGCATCGGGCGTCCATCGGTCAATTTCATCCCACCCAGCAAGCCGGACAAGAACGATCCCTACGGCATGGCGGGGATTTTGACCTGGAAGATGTACGTTGCGGATGGCGGGGTGCTGAACCCGCTGGCCGGGCAGTTGCTCAAGGTTGCCACCACGAGGCTGAAGAACACCTCGCAGGATGACGACTCGACCTGGAACGTCTAGCACAATCGGAGGGGGTGAGGGCTTCTGGATGCCTCACCCCCAGAGGTGCCTCATGTACGCAGGCAGCATCGACCACGACCGCATCATCAGCGCCTTCACGCGGAATGTCCCCGGCTCCTATGTGCGCGACTACCGGGAGAACGGCGGCTACATCACCATCTGCAAGAACTACCGCACCATCAAGTGGGGTGACCAGACGACAACCTCCAAGGTGGAGAAGCAGGTACCCGCTACGACTCTCTGCAACCTGCCGCGCGGGAACGTGACGGCGGCCAGCATATTCGCAGGTCTCAAGTTGCTCAGACCCGGCTGGCGTGTAGAATTCAGGCGCGCTTCCAAGCACCTGACCGACGCCCAGAAGCGGCGCATCACCAAGACGCTGCGCTGCGGCGAGGTCTTCTGGGGGATCAAGTAGATGCCGACCTTTGGCGGGATAGTCGTACCGACCGGGCAGGAAGCGTCAGGGCGGCGCACGCTACTGGACATTGTGGACGAACTAGCGCGCCCGTTCAACGCCGCCGACACGACCATCCGTGCGTTGGCCGCCGACTCCTTCCGTGCTGCCGTGCGCACCATGAACCGCAAGGGTAACTGGCCGTGGGAGTTGCAGGACGAGTCGCTGACGCAGACGGCGAACTCGCCTTACACAACTGTCACCGGAGCCATCAAGAAGCCGCTGGCCATGTACTACCTTGACGACAGCAACCTGCCGTGGGAGCGCATCGCCTACATCGAATATGAGAATCTGGTGGAGAAATACGACCTGTCTCTGCCCGGGAGGCCCAACCGTTACAGCGTGCCCAACATGTTCGAGACCGGGCAGATACGCTGGCATCCCATCCCGCCGTCTGCGGAGGACTGCCAGTTGACCTACTACCGGGTGACGCCCGCGCCGCGTACCGAGAGTGAGACGGTGGAGATACCGGACTACGCGACTGAGGCATATTCTGCGTATGCCATGCTGGAGCTTTCCAAGAGACTACCAGCGGCTCAAGCAAGGTATCCCATAGCCTTAGCAATCTCTGAGGCACGTCAAGCGTTTCGTGAACTTGCAGCGCATGTGAACGCGCCTGGGGATCGAGTGCAATATGGATAGAGTCTGATGGCATCGATTCCAGGAGTGCAATTCTCAATCACCGGCGCGACAGGATCGCAGGCGGCGCTCTCCGCGAAGTCTGGATATTTCTGTTACGTCTTCCCTAGGGGCGCCTGGGCCTCTCAGGACAGCACAGGGACGCTCATCACCTTCGATTCCGCCGACATCGCCTCCCGCTTTGCCGCCGACGACTGGATACAGGTGGGCCTTGCGACCGGGAACCTGCGCAAGGTCAATGCGGTCGGCGGGAACAGCCTGAGCGTGCAGGGGGCGGCAGTCACCGTGACCGAGGACAACCGCGTGTTCCTGATCGGCTCCACGCAGCCGAGCACCAGCGGAGGCTCGGCGACCTATACGATACCGGCCACGATCATCCGGCACCGCGACGACGACACCAGCGACCGCTACACGAACTCGATGCTGACCAGCGATTCGGATGGGCTCATACGGTTCTACGCTACGCAGGGGATCTACGACACGCTGATCCAAGACGGCAATCAGGGGAATCAGGGATACATCGCCGACCTGCCTGTGGGGACTGTGGAGGGAGTCAGCACAGTGCTATGGGCCGTGTTCGGAGCGACTGTTACCATCAACGCGGCCCTAGGCGTGACGGGGACGATCACAGCCAACACGGTGACTGTGAACCGGGCGCTTGGCGTCACAGGTTGGGCCACGTTCGGGCAGACCGTGACCATGAACGCCAATGCGGGTGTGACAGGCACATTCACGGTTGGTTCGACTCTCACAGCGCATGCAGCCTTCGGGACGACTGGCTGGGCAACATTCGGCTCGACTGTCACGATGTCAAGCGCGCTTGGAGTCACTGGTACAGTAATGCTTGGAGCAAACGGTATTATTGGTGGCCTAAGTGTTACATCAGGAGTCTTCGGTGTAAGTGCGCAACCACGCGTGCTACTTGTTAATAGCAGCAATCAGACCGTTAGCTCTGGCACGAGTCGGCGTCTGACATGGGATACTGAGCATGTTGATATAGGCGGTTTGCATAGCGGCTCATCGTCAGCCATCAACATCACTTCACCTGGTCTTTACTTGCTAATTGGGCAGGTTGAATGGAGTGGCCCTGTTGGAACGACCGGCACGAACACTCCGTACATAACAACGATTATGAAGAATCTGAACGGTCAATATGAGGTTGCAGAGGTACATAGTATTATGGGTGTAACAGGCATTGGGCTAAAACAATTAGTGTCAGGAATTGACACAGCGGCGGCAGGCGACTATTACGATCTCCTTGCAACACATTCTAGCGGCACAACGCAGACAGTAACTTGCACGGCCAGTCACGTTAACACGCAATTTGCTGCGGTCAAATTATTCTGATGGCCTCCATACCCGGATTCCGCTTCGACATCACCGGCGCATCGGGCAGCCAGAACCTGCTCAGTCCGAAGGCCGGGTGGCGCTGCTTCATCCTGCCT
>Ga0209518_1002431_pt1 | contig 17427 bp, 11 predicted proteins | sample RifGroB1_FD_183993 | JGI IMG/M metagenome (GOLD analysis project Ga0209518, IMG submission 183993) | Groundwater microbial communities from Rifle, Colorado, USA - Groundwater B1 (SPAdes) (version 2) | ecosystem: Environmental > Aquatic > Deep subsurface > Groundwater | place: Rifle, Colorado...
TCATAACCGAACATAAAAAACCTTTCTATTTTCTTTTTTAAAATTTAATCAAAAGAGAGAGTTTTTTATCTATTTTATTTTTCACATCTCTCAAAGAGGCGCAAACTTCAATTCCTGCCTCCTGAAAACAGAAAAATATTGATTCTCATCGTTTAATGCTGGGAATACCAGCAGGGCATTGCACTTCCTCCAAGACGGGACTGCGGATTCAAATCCAAACCCCCTAACCCCCTTATCCTTAAGTCTTTAAGGACAAGGGGGGAGTCCTCCGTGATTTCATCCTTGAAATCAAGTCGGACAAAGAAACCCCGCGTCCTGCGGGGGGGAAAAAGTTTTTTGACTAAAAAACAACTCATTATTTTTCAATTTCTTTCTCCCCTTCTTTTTCTAAGAGAAGGGGTTGGGGGTTGAGTTCCCTGCAAATCATCGTGATTTGCAGAACTTATTTTCAAACACAAAACCATTTTCCCGTCTTTCGCTAGGCGGTCACTGAGCGGAGCCGAAGTGCGCCGAACGGAGGGGAAGATGAATACTGAAATGAAAATAGAATTAAAAACCTGAATAAAAGGAATTTTGAAACCAATTCCTTTTTTACCGTTAGGTAGTGTAAATAAATAACTATTGAAAAACAATATTATAATTCCTAAAACTCCCCTTGTCTTCCTCTGGGAGATAGGGGCTAAGGGTTTGTGGGTAAAAAATCTTTAAGGTTTTTTAACTCGAAAATTGAGTTTTTCAGGGTTGACTATTTAATATCGGAACGGAGTAAAACCCCGTTCCTTTGATATTTAAATCCCGTTTAAGCTTTTGCTTTTTTTTGAGTTTTTAATGAAACAATAATCAAGGCCAAGAAGGCTAAAGGAATGGAGATAATCGCAGGGTTATCTATTCCAAAAGGCGCTGTCAGAGGATCTTTCCCATACTGAAGGTACATACTTGGGGAAAGAAGAATGATCGCCAGCGCTGAAACCATACCTACTACGATCGAAATTGCTATTCCCGTTCCTGTTGTTTTTTTCCAGAAAAGCTTCATGACAATCGCAGGAAGATTGGCCGAAGCGGCAACTGAAAACGCCCAGCCTACCAAGAACGATACATTCATTCCCTGGAAAAGGATTCCCAAAATAATGGCAATCGCTCCAACTACAATGGCAGCCATTTTTCCATGAAAAACCTTTTTTTCATCTGTAGATTGGATCTTTAAGAATTTATGGATAAAATCATGCGCAACCGCTCCAGCAGCAGCAACAATCAGCCCTGCAACCGTTCCTAAAACTGTTGCAAACGCAATAGCCGAAATGATTGAAAAGATTCCGATTCCATAAAACTTAGCTAATAATGGCGCTGCCATATTATCGCTTTGCACATCCAAGACACCGCTACCCATTGCTCCCAGTCCCATAAATAAAGTGAGAATATAGAAAAATCCGATCGCTAAAATAGCAATAATAGTTGATTTTCTGGCATCTCTCGGACTTGGAACCGTGTAATAACGGATGAGAATGTGGGGCAAAGAAGCGGTTCCTAAAAAGAGTGCAAGCATCAGTGAGATAAAGTTTAATTTATCGATCGGTTTGGACTTTTCACCCAATTTAAACTTAACCCCGGGAGCCATAATGTTTTCACCTGAAACCGGTTTTAAATAATAAAGAGTCACACTGTCTTTTCCGTCTTGAAGCTTAACAATTTTATAAGTAATCACGGTACTGCTTTGAACCGTAGCTAAAAACTTAAAAGGGGTTAAAGAACCGGTTGATTCCACTTCTTTTCCATCCATGACAATTTTTTCAAAATGCCCGACAGGATAGAATTTTTCTTTTTCTTTTGTTTCCCCGTTGTATAAAACCGCTCCATCCTCTTTTTTCACAACTGAAAGAGTTTCATCCAAAAACTTAACGCCGCCTCTTTCATTTAAAAGCCACCAGTTTTGAATTCCATCTTTTTCAACTTTATAAAAAACCATTCCATGATAGTCTTGTTTCGAAATGATTTTATACTCGTTTCCTTCGAAGGTTTCGTCTGAGTATTTATAAGCGCCCTTATCCAAAATCAACTGATTATCGGCAGTCTGAGTAACATGAATCATTTTAAAATTGTGGTAGTTTTCCTGAGGTTTCGTTTTAAATCCATTCATTAAAACGATCACAGTTAAAACAGTTGAAAAAATAATCAGAAGTCCGCCTTTTAAAAACTGGACATAGGTGGTGGATGTCATTCCCGCTGTGGCAACAATAATAACAACAATGGTTCCGACCATGATGACTCCTGCCCAGTGAGGAAGACCCAAAAGAGGTGTAACCAGAGCCCCTGCGCCGACCATCTGAGGAATCAGATAAAAAGTGGAGACAACAAGCGTACTGATTGCAGCCGTCAACTGAATTGCCCTTGAACCCATATTGTGATCTAAAGCATCAGTAAAAGTAAATTTTCCAAGCTTTTTCATCGGCTCGGCAACCACAAAAAGCGCTACAACCCATCCTGCAAGATATCCGATAGAGTATAAAAATCCATCGTATCCCACAGTTGCAATCATTCCGCAAATTCCTAGAAATGAGGCGGCAGAAAGATAGTCGCCGGCAAAGGCAATCCCATTGACACCCCAGTGAATAGTACCGCCGGCAGCGTAATATCCGGCCGCTGATTTTGTTTTTCTCGCAAAAAAGAAAGAAACACCCAATACAAGCGCTACAAATAAAATAAAAATGAAAATCGCTAAAGGAGAGGCTGTATAAATCATTTTTCTATTTCCTCCTTATTCATTGTATCTTCATACTTTGTACAAATTTTATTGTAAATAACACCGAGTATGACCGCAAAAAAAATCAGCCCAAATCCGTAGAAAACTGCAAGATTCAACCCGAATGCGACTTGAGTTTTCATTAATTCAGATTTAATCACCCCGATAAAAATAAACCCGATATAAACCAAAAGATAAACTATAAAAAGTATTATCCCCAGTTTTTCCTTTTTTGGGGAAGCATTATCTTTCCCCCAGTCAACAGCAGGTCCGTGACCCATTTTCTCCTCCTTTTTTCTGCTTTAATTATTTTAATAAACATTAGTTTATCTTAACATTTTAAACATTATCCAACAACACCCCGATCATTGAATATATATCTATTATTATCCAAACCAATATTTATTTTTCCAAGCAAAATTATAAAGCTCAGAGAAATTTAATATTTTTTTTTTAAATTTAAAAAAAAACTATTATATTTTTTTTAACTTTTTTTAAAAATAAATCAATTCTAAAACAAAAGGGGGGTTTTATGTCAGAAGTAGAACAAAAAAGTGTCAAGAATTTGTATAAATCTCGGCTCAAATTGGGCTTCGGGCTTTTCTTCATTTTCTTCGCTTTTTACATTTGGGTAGCTATAATCAATACGCCAAGCTTCAAAGATTTTGCGGGGATTCCAGTACTGGGAATGCCTTTGGGAATGCTTTTATCTTTAAGCATATTTCCCTTTTCGTTTATTCTCGTCATTATTTATTTTTTGAAGTGGAGGTAAAAGTATGAATTATCCTTTAGTATTTGTATTTATCGGTTTTTTTGTAATCGTTTCTATTGTGATTACTTATATTACTCAAAAATCAAGCAAATCAACCGCCGATTTTTATGTAGGCGGAAATAAGATACCCTGGATTCAGACTGGTATTGCAATGCTTGGAAGTTATTTATCTGCGGCAAGTTTTCTCGGTGTAGCTGGAGACATAGCCGTAAAAGGTGTAGACCGTACCTGGCTTGCAATTGGTTTTTACGGAGGCTATATAGCCGTCTTGATGCTGATTGCAGGACCTCTTCGAAATGTGGGAAGCTATACAGTTGCTGATGCAATGTTTAGACGCTTTCCAGATAGAAGAATCAAACTGGTCGTCATGATTACTACGGTGATTATTTCTACTTTTTATTTAGTCCCTCAATTAGTAGCCGCCGGTAAACTTTTTGAAATGATTATCGGATGGAAGTTTCTTGCGGTTATTATCAGCGTCGGAATTCTCATTTCCATCTATATTATATTTGGAGGTATGAAGGCAACTATTTACAACCAGGTGATTCAGGCCACCTTCCTATGGATAGCGATGATAGCCATTGTAGTATTTGGAGTAGTCCTCTTTTTTGGAGGAGACTTCGGAGAAGTATTCAAACAGGCTGAAAATATTGTAGTGCCTAATTTTGCAGGACTCAATAAAGACGCGGTTGCCGCCGTTCTTGGAAAAGAATCGCACGAAGCGATTGCAGCTGTCAACAGTCTTCTTGCCAATGTGCCGAACAAAGCGATGACTATCGGACTTCAAACTCCCGATATTATTTCACAGTTAAGCACAGTTCTTGCGCTTCTTTTCGGTACTGCCGGACTTCCTCATATTTTGATTATGTTTTACACTGTCCCAAGCGCAAAAGCAGCTAAAAAAAGCGTTATGCTGACTATCTTTGCACTCGGTATTTTTTATCTTGCTTCCATTGTCCTTGGATTTATGTGTATGAACTTGGTTTATCCGGATCTTTTAGGATGGATCGGAAATGGAGAGATGGGCAAAGCTGTCAACATGGTTGTCTTGAAAATCAGTGAAAAAGTAGGCGGTCAGTTTTTAATGGCTATTTCCGCCGCTGGCGCCGTCGCAGCAGTTTTAAGCACGGCCGCAGGCTTGATGATCACGGTTTCATCTACAATCAGCCACGATCTTTACAAAACTTTTATCAATTCCAATGCAACAGAAAAACAAGAATTGTCGATTGCAAAAATCACGACCGTCGCAATGTCAACGATTGCAATTATTCTTGCTTTGGTTCTCCAGAATCAGAATGTAGCCTGGCTGATTGCTTTGGCTTTTGGTATTTCGTCCAGCGCTATTTTCCCAACCATGATTTCTCTTCTTTGGTGGAAACGGTTTACAAGACAAGCCGCTTTAGCCAGTATGATCACAGGGTTGGTTGTTTCACTTATCTTTATCATTCTTTTGCTCTCAGGCGTGAAATCGTTTATCGGATTTTCCACACTTGGAGGACCTGGTCTTTTCGGGATCACATTATCTTCAGTTGTCTTGATTGTTGTCACATTTTTGACAAAAGACACTGGAAAAGATGTTGAAGAATTTTTTGCTGTAGCTCATAAAGAAGAAAAACACTAAAAAAACTTTTAGAACCTACGATTTTTTCGTAGGTTCTAATTTGAAAATTCATTAATTTTTCACTATATTTTCTGTATTCAATAAGGAAAAATAGATGAAAACCCAGTTTCGTAAATATCAGATTTATTTTTTAAAAATTATTCTCCCGGCATTTTTAGTGCTCACTCTTTTTATTGCATTTTTTTTTAAAATCGTTCTGCCTTCTCTTGAAAATTCATTTATTAAAAATAAAAAAGAAATGCTGAAAGAATTGAGTAATTCAGCCATCTCTATTTTAAATAAATCTGTTTTAGAAGCCAAACAGCTTAAAATGGATTTAAACCAAGCTCAGAAAATGGCTTTGGAAAGAATTCAATTTCTCCATTACGGCGCTGAAAACAAAGACTATTTCTGGATTACCGATTTTGAGCCGAAAATGATTATGCATCCGTACCGCAAGGATTTGATTGGAAAAAATTTAATGGATTTTCAAGACCCAAACGGAAAAAGAGTTTTTATCGAACTCAGGGATCTTGCCAGAAAACAAAAAGAAGGGTATCTGGAATATTACTGGCAATGGATGGATAATCCTGAGAAAATCGAACCTAAACTTTCATACATAAAAGTTTTTGAACCCTGGAACTGGATTATAGGAACGGGGATGTATCTGACGGATATCAAAAAAGAAATATCGGAATATGAAACCAGTTTTTATAAAATTTCATTTTCAGTTTTATTTATGATCACAGTTTTATTTTTTATGATTGTTTTTTACAGTTTTAAAACAGAAAAAAACAGAAAAAAGGTGGAGCTGGAATTGATCCAGACTGAAAGAAAATATCAATTAACGGTTGAAGCTTCTTCAGACGGATTTATTCTTTTGCTGAAAAATACGCTTCCTTTTTACAACGATAAATTAAAAGAAATTCTCGGATATGAAAATTACAATAAACTTAATTTAAAAGATATTATATTTTCCGAGAATTCAGAATCTTTATCGATTGACATTGATGATTTTGAATCTAAATACGAAAACAATATCCAATTTGAAGCTAAAATTAAAAAATTCAACGGTAAATTTCTGGATGTTTTACTCAGTCTTTCTATTATTGATTTTCAAAATCAAAAAGGGTTTATGATTATTATCAAGGATCTTTCAAATGTCAAAGCGATTGAAAGAAAAAATACTGATTCTGAAGATATCTTTGTCGAACTTCAGTCTTCTCTCCTTCTTTTAAACAGGCCTCTCTCCCATTTTATGAAAGAATATCACTTTTGTTTAGAAACTGATTCGATCAAACAAGCGGCTCAATTAATGTCGCTTCATCAATGTGATGCGATTTTAGTTGCAGATCAAAACAATAAATTTTCAGGTATTATTACGGAAATGGATTTCCGGACCAAACTGATTGAGAAAGATAATTTCGATACTTCACAGACTGTTAAAACAATTATGAGCGATTCTTTTATCGTTTTACAGGAAAAATCTTCTGTATTTGAAGCAATGCTTCATCTTCAGGATTCGCCTATCAAGCACATCGTCATTGAAAATGAGGAAGAAAAAACCATCGGATTTTTAAGTGAAACCGATATTTTTGAAATTCAGGCTAATTCTTACGCAAAAATCATTCAGGAAATTAAAACTTCATCTTCGATTCAAGAAATAGTAGAGACAAAAAAGAAAATTACTTCCGTCATCCATACATTGGCAGAAAGCGGAGCCAATCCCAGAAACCTTTCACTTTTTTTAACCCGGCTTTCAGATTCCGTGACCAGAAAAATTATTGAATTCGGAATCCGGGATACAGGAACACCGCCTGTTCATTTCTCATTCATGGCATTGGGCAGCAACGGAAGGGAAGAAGAAACTTTATTGACAGACCAGGATAATATTTTGATTTATGACGACTGCGACCCCAGTATTCAAGAAAAAGCTGCCGCCTATTTTTTAGCACTCGGTACCTATATCTCAGACAAACTGAATGAATGCGGCTATGATTACTGTAAAGGAAACATCATGGCAAAAAATCCGGTTTTTAATCAGCCTTTTTCAACCTGGAAAAATTATTTTAAGAAATGGATTCAAAATCCTGATCCTCAATCTCTGCTTGAAATTCATATCTTTTTCGATTTTAGAACCGTTTACTCTACTTTTCAGGAAGAGAAATTTCATAAAAAAGACCTTTTTGCTTTTCATTTAAGAGATTATATTCATAAACTTTTAGAAGAAAAACCTGATTTTTATATTTATCTGGCAAAAAACGCTCTTCACTACCGTCCTCAAATCGGGTTTCTGGGCAATATCTTATTGGAAGATAAAGAAGGAAATAAAGATATCATTAATATCAAAGAATCTCTTGTTTTAATTGTCAATTTCGCCAGAATCTACTGTCTGAAAAACAATATATCCAGCACCAACACTTTGGACAGACTCAGGATTCTCCATGAAAAAAACTTTCTGCAGACAGAAATCTACAATGAGATCAATCATGTTTATAATTATTTTATGCAGCTGAGATTTAAAAATCAGGTCAAAATGCTTGAAAACAATAAAACACCCAACAATTATATTGAAGTAAAGAAATTGACCAATATTGAGTATTCGATTTTAAAAAAGATGCTGTTGAAAATGAGGATTTTTCAAGTAAGATTAAATATCGATTTTCTGGGCGGGATATCTTTTTAAAATATCCCTAATCCCGGATTTTTCTATTATTTATTCGCCGATCGGCAGAAGTGTTTTTCCATGAACTTCATTCACAATTTCTGCAACTGCGAGATAAAGAGCGCTCATTCCACAAATCACACCTTCAATTCCTGCAATCACCCCGATCATCGCAGCGGATTCCGAACCGGCTGCTTTCAGAAAGTTTTCGATTGAAAGCAAAAAGAATAAGACTGTTACTGAAATAAAGATAAATCGAAGCATTAAATTCGATTTAAAAGTTCCAATCGTCATAAAAGCAGAAAAAATTCCCCAGAACAACAGATAATATGCCATTGATTTTGGAGTGGCTCCGCCGATATTTCCAATCCCGTCTTTAAAAATAAAGATAAAAATCAATGAAAGCCAGAATGCTCCATAAAGCATAAAAGCTACACCTGAAAAAGTTTTTCCTTTTTGAAATTCCATTCTTCCTGCAACCATTTGAGCAATGCCGCCAACGAAAAGCCCCATTCCCAAAATCACGGTATTGAGTTCAAAAAGTCCCGCATTGTGCAGATTCAACAAGATGGTAGTCAAACCAAATCCTGTGAGTCCAATAGGTGCCGGATTGCTTTTCAGAAAAGCATGATATGAACTATATTGTTTCATAATTTTCTCCTTAAATATTTTTATGGCTGATTAAATTTAATAACATCGTAATTAAAAAAAAAATAGAATAATTTGTTATATTTTTCCAGAAATAAATAATAATAAACTATATTTTGACAAATTCTGAGTGAATCTTCGACTGCATCTCTTCAATCTGCGCCAAAACTTTTTCAAGAGTGCTTTTTTGAATATTTGTAAGCTTCTTAGGATTAATCAGGTTTGTCGCCTCTTTTTTCTGCGCCAGCAAATACACCTGATTCTTTATTCTCATCTGCATCAAATAATCATAGGATTGGATAATCTCTTCATACATCGGCTTTTGAATTCCTTTATTCTGATAAATCTTTTCAAACCTTTCTATTGTATTATTTTCTTCAATCCCGTATTTCAGCGCATAGACTCTTGCAAAGTTGACAATAGGAAGCATAACCAGTTTGATATCAATCGAATCGGGGTGCTTGCTTTTCGTATCCACGCTTAAAGTACCAAAAAAATTGATCGGAAGTTTGATATTGGATGTAACTTGGGCTAAAAACAATAAAATATTAGGTCTTTTCTCAATCAACAACATCTGGTGTTTTTTTAATTCATCCACAAGTTCCTGACTTCCATAGACATTTCGAAAATCAAAAAATGTATTAATTTCCAATAGATTATCTTGTGAAACATTATAAACCCAGTCTGTAAAATATTCTTTCCAAACTGAAACGCTCTGACACCATTTAGGATTTTTTGCCATAATATTTCCCTTGCAAAAAACATATCCAACATTATCCAGCGCATCACAGATACGGCTGCTCAGCTCATCAAAATATTTTTTCACCTCAATACTTTCTTCTTTATTTTCCAAATCTCTATAAATCAAAGCATTATCCTGGTCAGTTGTAAGCGTCTGCTCTTCCCTTCCTTCGCTGCCTAAAGCTAAAAAAGCAAAGGAGACAGGAGGATTACCCAATTCTTCAATAGCAAAATCAATAATTTTTTTGGTAATAATATCTGAAATATGGCTTAGAATACGGTTGACATTTCTGGCATTGGTTCCTGTTTCTACCAATGCTTTGATATATAAATCAATTTTTTGATAAATTGTTTTTATTTCTTCCACCGATTGAGCATTGGATATTTTTTTCATAATCATGGAAGATGAATACTGCTGCAAAAGAATCAGATCCACCCCGCTTAATATTCCCGTATAGACTCCGTCGTGATTTCGGCAGACAATATAATCGATTGATTTTTCATTTAACAAATAAAGCACTTCAAAAACCATTGAATTTTCATCTACTGAAAGAACAGGCGAAGTCATAATTTCATAAACAGAAGCTGATAAATCTTTATTATTTCCCACTACCCTTTCTTTGAAATCATGGTCGGATAGAATCCCGATGTATTTTTTTTCATGATCATGGACTAATACTGCCTCTACTTTATTTTTTACCATAAAATCAGCTGTTTTTTTAATAGTTTCTCCATAATGCACGGATAAAATCGGTTTTAAACAATTTTTGACCGGCAGATAGAGAAAAGATAGCGAGCTTTGAAGGTCTTTGATCAAATTTTCTTTTTGAAAATCTTCTATTTTCATCAATGTGATATCTTCTAAAATCCCGTCAAAATACAAAGGAAACTGATTCTCATCCTTGATGAGGACTAAAGAAATCAGAACTGATGCCATGCTTCCGTCTTTTTTGATGAGTTTGACTTCTTTATTTTTCAAAATCCCTTTTTCTAAAGAAGTAGAAAATAATGAATGATATTCTTCTCGATTAAAAAAAAGATTGGAAAATTGAAATTCATTCATAGCCTCAGGAGAAGAGATTGAAAACCAGTTGATGAAAAATTGATTCGCCTCGATAATTTTTCTTTTCCCTCCCGCTTCTATCCTGAAAACTCCGATATTGATGTTATTAATCAAAGTCAGATATTTTTCTTTTGTTTTTCCCAGTTCATTTTGGATCTGGTCATAAATTGTAATGTCTTTTAAAATTAAAATAAAACCTTTTTTTTCGTTCAGCACAATGGGTGAATGCATGATTAAAAAATTAATTTCCATTCCGTCTTTTGACTTTAAAACCGCTTCAAAACGAGCAGGAACTTCATTGTTATTCAAAAGGTTATTAAAATCTTCCCATCCCTTCTTCATGCTGATTTCACGGCCTGAAAAAAGAGCGTTCCATTCTAAAGCTGTAAGTTCATCAAATGAATAATTTAAAATTTTTAAGAGTGTTTTATTGGCATATGATATTTTTTTCCCCAAAATCATCAAAGTCCCTTCCGTAGAAGCTTCCACTAAAGACCTGTATTTTTCTTTTGATTCAAATAACGCCTCGCTGATACGGACTTTCTCCCTTTCAATTTTAAGACTCTGCCTGGATAGGAAAATAAGAATAAATATAATGATCAGAATAATAAGAGTAGATATTTTAATCAGGTTTCGGGTAATACTCGCTATTTCATGCTTGACATCCTCAATGTAAATCCCGGTTCCAATCACCCAGTTCCATGGCTGAAAAATTTTGACATAAGATAATTTGGGTACAATCATAGAAGAATTGTCTTTCCACTGCCACATATATTCAACGAAACCTTCGTTTTTCTCCTGAACCACCTTGACCATTTCCAGAAACATCTTTTTCTTTTGAGCGTCTTCATAATTGGTTAAATCCGCACCGTTTAATTCATCCAGATAGGGATGCATAATCATCTTGGGATACAAATCATTGACCCAGAAATAGTCTTTGCGTTCATCCCCGTAACGCATTTCTTTAATCCGCATCAAAGCTTCTTTCTGTGCTTCTTCCAGGCTCATTTTTTTATGAACCGCCGCTTGATAATACTGATTTAATATGCTCCATCCGGCATGAGTCAATTCACGGATCATTTCTCTTTTACGGTCTAAAATGTTTTTTTCAAAAGCAGGAATCATGATCATAAAAATAGTTAAGATAAAAAGAATAACAGCAAGAAAAGTGGGAATAATAATCCGGGTAATAAATGCTTTCCAGTTCATTTTTTATCCTTAGATAATATTTATCATTCAATTAATAATCATTTATTTAAAATAATATTTTTTTTAATGAGAGTCAATTTTTTTTACAAATTCAATTTTATGAAATGAATTTTGTTCTAAAAATCATTGATTCTTTTTGAAAATCATGCTTTTTTCCGGGGCTTTTAAAAAAGAGGCCAGATAAGGGCATTTTGCCATCAGCGCAAAATAAATGGGGCGGCTGCTTTCAAACAAGCCTTCAAAATTCCCCTGTCCCTTTGAAATGACAATATCAGCATTCTTATAAACCGGCAGAAATTCTTTTTTGAAAGATTTTTCCTGATTGCCCGGAAGGTCAGAACCAGTTGAAACCAGAGTAAAACTTTGGTTGATATCAAGCTTTTTCAGGTCGTCCAGGGTCACATCGTTTAAAATTGGTTTTTCTTTGGCTCCGATTGTAATTTCCAAGTTTGGATAAAGCTTTTGAAGATACTCAAGAAAAACCAGATCAAAAACAATCTCACCGGAATTGTCTGTAAGGTAAAGAAGCGTTTCTGCCTTTTCTATTTCCTGTCTGAAGATTTCTACATCATCATAAAAAAGCTGTTTTTTTTCAAACTCTCTGATAAAATTCTCCAGATTCATCTCAGAGATTCCTTCCAGCGTATAATCCACAATATTCCCGATAATCGAAAGCTTGACCCCTGTATGAAAAGGATCGCCGGATTCTTTTAAAAGATTTTCGATAAATAGTTTGATTTCCAGAGCCTTCTGATTGGTCAGATTTTTTTCTTCCTCATAAAGGTCTTCCACCTTGAGGAGTTTTGAAAGCTCATGATAGATAGAGGGGGAAAGTTCAATCGGAACGAGATGCGCCTTGAATTTTTTAGAGTTTTTCAGTATCTTTTTCATGATCCTGATTCTCTCGTCTTTGTTTCTCACAAATTTATGAATCAATTTTTCTGCCTGTTTCACAAAACAGGTGATACACTCTATGTCAATTTCCACAACTACTCCCTGATTTTCACCAAACTTAAATTTAACCAAATCAGAAACAATAAGAAAATCTCTGCATTTATTTCAAAAGCCGGAGGAGTTTTTTGTTTTTCTCATTTGCCATTGCCTTGATGACCGCCATGCATAAAAAAGCATCGTAGCGGCTGTCATGAAGATTAAATTCCTCTACCTTGATCCCGTAATAATCCGCAGCTTCCATCAGCTTGGGGAATTTTCCATTTTTGATTTCCGTATTTTCCCTCATGGTGCAGAAAAACTTTTTCTTTTTTTCAAGGAAAGAAATAAACGAGCTGTCAAACGCAATGTTGTGAGCTGAAAAAAACACGCTGTCTTTTGAAAACTCATAAAAAGCCTCAATATCATCCTTAAAATGTTCGGGATAGTCCGCCTGCCCCCTCAAATCGCGGATATTGTCGTCATAAAGCCCGTTGGTCTCCAAGTCGAAAACGGTAAAAAAGGGGCAGATATTTTTCATCATTTACCTCAATCAGAAATATCAGGAATAAAAGATAATATTTCTGATCTGTAAAGATAAACAAAGATGTCTTGATGATCTATTTCCGGTTTTACTCGAATAATCCTTATTTCAGATTTTCCCAGCAGTTTCAAATCCAAACCTCCTAACCCCTTATCCTTAAGTCTTTAAAGAGATAATTTAAAATTAAAAAAAACAGATTTGTTTCTGAATATTTTGTGTGTTATTTTTAATGAAATGAGGCATGGAACTAAGAAAAATAATCAGCCTGTGCCGGATAAATGATGAAGCAGGATGGTTATTGCGTATATAGGGAGTTACATGCAAATCATGCTATAGCAATATATTTTTATATATTGTTTATCGTTCATTATTATGAACAAAGAGGTTATATATATGAGTGAAAAAAATATATCAATATGGAAGCCAATAGAATTTAAAGAAACATGGTTAGAAACAAATACTTCATCATTTGATGAACTTGCTGACAGTTGGTTTGAAAAAAGAAAAGATTTCAATGAGGGGAATAAGGAATATCATGATTTTTTAAATAAACTTAAAAGACAGCATGCAATTGAAACTGGAATTATAGAAAAGTTGTATAATTTAAGTGAAGGAATAACTCAAACTCTTATAAAAGAAGGTTTTGTTGAAAGTTTTATTAGTCATGATGATACTAACATCCCAGCAAATCAATTAATTGGATATCTTAATTCTCATTTCGAAGCCATGGACTTTGTTTTTGATATGGTGAAGAATAATAGACCTTTAACAAAGTCATTTATATTAGAATTACATCAATTAATTTTAAAACATCAAGATTATACTGTAGGAATTAATTCGCTTGAGGAGACAGTAAAAATAAAATTATTAAAAGGAAAATTTAAAGAAAGACCTAATAATCCTAGAAGAGACGATGGTACTATATATGAATATTGTTCACCTATACATGTAGAGTCAGAAATTGACAATCTAATAAAAATTTATAATGAAATTGAGAAAAAAGAAATCCATCCTTTAGTAATTGCTGGCTGGTTTCATCATGCTTTTACTCAAATCCATCCATTTCAAGATGGGAATGGCAGAATCGCAAGACTTTTAACCAGTTTAATTTTAATTAAATACCAACTATTTCCATTAAATATATTAAGAAATGAAAAATCAATTTATATCAATGCCTTAGAAAAAGCAGATAGTGGTTTTCCAAATGATCTAATTAAATTCTTTAGCAATATTCAAAGAAGAAATATTGAATCAGCTTTAAATATTCAAAAACAACCAGAATCCTTAAAAGAAGTTGCATCTATTTTTAAAGAAAAAGTAGAATCACTTACAAAAAAACAAAAAATAGAGCGTGAAAAAATCATTACTTTAAATAGAAATTTATTATTTAAAGAAGTTTATAAAATAATTGGGGAACTACAAAGTGAATTATTTTTAACAATACCACAAGAAAAAGCATATATAAAAGCTATTTCAAAAAAACCGAGTGATAAAGAATATTTTTATTATACAAATCAAATAATTGAATATGCAAATAATCAAAACTACTTCTTCAATAAAAACCTTCCTCGAGGATGGAGTAGGCTTTCATTTTTTATTAGTAAAGAAAAAAGATATGATATTGTAATTTCAATCCACCATTTTGGTTATTTTGATTCAGTCGTTGCAATCGGTTCATTTATCGAATTTATCGATAAATCTTATAATAGATCAAATATAATTGAACAAAGTATACCTTTGAATGTTAAACATTATACTCTGTCGTTAGAAAAAGAAATAACAGAAAGAACTAAAGAAAATCTCAAAGATTATTTTTCGGATATAATTAAAGTTGGTTTGTCTATTATTATAAACGAATTAAGTTGATTGATTTTATAGCTAAATACGATATTGCATATAACACACCATTTTGTATTTTATATAACCGAAAACGGGAATGTAAAACTTGAGATTTTTTTTGGAAGAAGAGAGCCTGTGGCTGTCTCAAAAAAAATGATGGCAGAATTTTAGAGGGATTGACTTAAAAATGCAAATAAGTTATTTTTTATTTGCAGAAAAGAGATTAAATGCAAATATAAAAATTTATACTTGCAGAAAAGCAAATATCCTTTAATTTTATCAAAAAACAGTATTTTTATTTTTCAAAAAGCCGGAAATTTTTTATTTCATAAATTTTTTTTTTCAAAATTCCGATAGTTATTTTAATTCTCAAGGGGATTTTAAAATGAAAAAAATACTGCCGCTCATTCTTTTTATACTTGTTTCAGGTCATGTCTTTTCAGAACAGGCTGAGGTTTCCTTTCCAGACCCGGAACCCTATATTGATTATGAGTTTGAAGAACTCCAAAGAACCTATCTTTTTAAAAGAAAAATCACCCTGGACACTATCAAAAAAATCCCTCTCAACCAATACCCTGAAGAATTTATCTACGAACTCATTGAACAGGTGAAAAAACAGACGAAAGAAGAAGTCAAAAAAGAAATACTGGAATACCTCAAAAAACATTTGAAAGATGAAAGAAAATCCACCTCTCTTTCAGATGCGTATAATATTTCCGATAAAACGCTTAAGAAAAAAATCGAACCCAAAAAAACAACTGTAAAAACCGGGGGAGATGATTTTCTACCAAAAGATAAAGGGAAAAAAGAAATTGCAGAAGAAAAAAAAGAACCGGTTCAGCAGGAAACCAAAGCTTCCAATGAAAACCAGATTTTAAAATTCTCTGTCAATTCGAATCAGAGCGTGATCATTGTCAACAGCCTTTCCAATATTCCCCTTCTGCTGGAAGTGGGGGCAGAAAAAAATGTGACCCATGTGGATGCGGCTATTTATCTGAAAAGCATAGACGGAAATATGGTCTATCTTTTGAAACGATTCCCCTATGCCTCGATTGAAGGGAAAAAATCGTTTGACTTTCTCTGGGAAAGACCCAGTATTCCGTTTGGAAAATACAAACCTTTTGTAGAAGTGAAGTTTTTTGATAAAAATCATAAGGAAATCGCCTCAAAAACCGAGTTTTGGGGGAACAGCTCTTCTACGCAAATGTATATTATCCAGAAAATGTGATGAAAAAACTTTTAAAAAAAGCTTTTGAAACGGAGAGTTTAAAAGAAGGTTTTGATTTTTTTTATCCGTTCCTTCAAAAAAAATACAGCGTCCATTTTCAAAAGATTTACCTTTTGTCCGCTGAAGAAAGCTTTTTAAACCCCTCTTTTTTCTACGGCGGGACTTTTGGCTTGGGTCCCCTGCCCCTCAATGAGCAAAGAAGCCTGATTGTCAGTTCTTATGTCAAAAACCAGATTCTCTGGATTCCTGATATCCGTGATTCAGCCTATCAGTCCAATTTTCTTTTAAAAAAACAGAATATCAGCTCGATTCTGATTATTCCTTTTATCAATCAGGGAATTGTCAGCATCGAATTTTTACAGGCCGATCCGAAGAGAGAAGAAATCATTGATGAACTGATTTTTGAGATTAAAGCCTATGCCTCTATTCTGCTCAACCGTTTTTACCTTTCAGCCGTAAAGGATGAAGTGAAACGATCGATCACAGAGCTCAATGAACAGATCAAATTTTCAAAAAAACTGGCGTTTTCAGGGCAGCTGGCAAGTTCAATCGCCCATGAAATCAAAAACCCTCTCACAACCATCAACATGCTGATTCACAATCTGTTAGAAAAAAAAGAAAATTTCAAAAAAAACGATTACAACGATCTGGCGGTCATCAAAGAAGAAATTGAAAGAATTAACCGTCTTCTAAGCGATTTTTTAAACTTCGCCAAACCAAAAAAACCCAGTTTTTCAGAATTAAAACTCTCTGATATCATCAGAAAAACTTTAAATATCATGCAGCCCCACCTCAACCAGAAAAAAATCACCGCCTCGCTCAATCTCAAAGACGAGCCTTTCATCCAAGCCGACCCGGATCAAATTCAGCAGATTGTCCTCAACCTTACTCTCAATTCGATTGAAGCGCTCCATAAACCAAACGGCAAAATTGATTTTAAGGGTGAAAAAAAGATTCAAAAAGGAGAAACCTATTATCAGCTTCAAATCAGCGACAACGGGGACGGAATCAAAGATGAAATTCTGGAAAAAATTTTCGAGCCTTTTTTCAGTGAAAAAGGGAACGGGAGCGGACTGGGACTTTCCATTGTCCACCGCCTCGTAGAAAACCATGGGGGATTTATCAAAGTTTTTAACCAGCTCCAGGGCGGAGCCTGTTTTTCAATCTATTTTCCAGTGAAACAAACATCTGTTTAAAAAAATTACCTGATCTTGATCCAGCCTGTTAGAAAGAGCACACCAGCAATGATGGACGCTGCCCCCATAATATTTAAAGCCAGCTGAATCATTTTATAAGGATTGGAAGCAGATGGACTGCCCGCAGTTTCCAGCGATTTTCCCTCAAATTTGGATCTTAACCCAACTTCAACACTAAATATTCTAAGTGTTTAATAAAGAATTGTATAAAAAATTCATGGGGTACCACATCTTGAATTATTGCGTTAAAATATT
>Ga0209518_1002433_pt1 | contig 17418 bp, 20 predicted proteins | sample RifGroB1_FD_183993 | JGI IMG/M metagenome (GOLD analysis project Ga0209518, IMG submission 183993) | Groundwater microbial communities from Rifle, Colorado, USA - Groundwater B1 (SPAdes) (version 2) | ecosystem: Environmental > Aquatic > Deep subsurface > Groundwater | place: Rifle, Colorado...
ACAAAACCCTTTTTAAAAGGCACTGTATACTAACCGTTATCTTACTGAGTGGTGCATTTCCAAGTAGAATGTGGGCATCTTTACCAGAACAAAAACGATAGCCGACTTAAAGAAAGTATGGGACTACTGGAAAACACAAAAAACGTCGTCTACAGCAACCAAGAACGTTACTTAAACTGACTTAGGTACGATTTTATGCTATTATAGGACCTTCAGCAGTCCTTTAAGTAACTAATCCCCCTCAATCTTTCAGCCACAGGAGGCAAATATGAGTAACCCTACTCCGATTGTGATCATTCGTGAGTCGAAGATCAAAAGGTTTTGGCAATGGATCAAGAGCCTGTTCGGGAAAGATATCCAAAACTAACAGGTTCCAGCCACAGGAGGCTATCTTGAACAAATCACCAAACAAGATCAATTTAGCAAAGGCTTTCGTCCTTAGTGTTCTCGAAAGAGAAGAAGCGGCCAGAATGAAACAACTTTCTGAAAGAACTGTTTCAGAGCAGTGGGAGTAGGTTTACAAAGATGCGCTTCAGGCACTCTGTGAATCTCTAAAGACTCGGCTTCAAAAAATACCGCTTGATACAGAGCAACTAGCTAAAATGTTGATAGGTGTTAAAGACACCCTGAATATTCTTGACGAAAGCTTTCGCAAATCACAAGGTTCCAGGATTGAAGATTTTCAGAATATCGACGCTGTCACTGTGCGCAAAGAGTGTTGCTTTAGAATCTTTTGTCGAGAGACGAGAATGCTAATCGAAAACATTAGCCCCATTATCAATATCGGTCTACCTCGAAACCAAGTTGTAAACGAAGTTTATGCCGTAATCGAAAAAATCGAAAAACAAATCAAGGAAATGTAGCTCCACCCGGTCGCCATAAGGCGGCCGTTTTTTGTGCTCAAAAACCATCGTCATTCCCGACACATTCGTCATTGCGAAGCACGCAGTGCTGTGGCAATCCAGGAACCACAAAAAATCCAAGCATATCGTCGAATATACCCCGTTACCTGGATCACCACGCCTGCCTGCCGGCAGGCAGGTCGCGTTGCTCCACGTGATGACCATTGTTGTCATTGCGAAGCACGCAGTGCTGTGGCAATCCAGAAAACAATCAAATCAGACTTTCGTATAAATCGACCCACTCCGGATTCATATTCTCGATCAATTTCAGTTTTGACTTCCTCGATCCAGACTTAATCTGCTTTTCCTTTTCTATTGCCTGTATCATTGAATCGAAAAATTCATAATAAACAAGGGTATGAACAGAATATGTATTAGTAAAGCCTTCCGTCAAATCATTTTTATGTTCCCAAACTCGTCTCAGTAGGTTGTTAGTCACTCCTACATACAAGGTTCCATTCCTAAAGTTAGCCATAATGTAAACACTCGGAACTCTTTTGAAACTCACAAAACCATTTTATACTTTTACGACTTTCGCACTTTCGTCATCGCGAGCGTAGCGTGGCGATCCAGAAGGGGATGGATTGCTTTGGTTCGAGTACGAATCGCGCAATGACGACGTTGTTATCGTCAAACTGAGAAACTCGTAACTTTCTGGATCGCCACACCTGCCTGCCGGCAGGCAGGGCTCTGAGTACGAGATTCGCGATGACGCGGGAGGTCAAAACACCCTTTCGCGGTACTGCAAGGCTTCCCCAATGTGCCCAGCCAAAATCGACTCGCTTTCTTCCAAATCAGCTATCGTCCGAGCTACTTTCAAAACTCGGAAATAGGCTCGAGCCGACAGGTCAAACTTCTCCATCGCCAGACGTAGAATATGAACACCATCAATGTTCAATCTACAAAACTCTTTCACCTGCTTGTTTTTCATCTGAGAGTTACAAAAAATCCCAAACTTTACCAACCTTTCACTTTGTTTACTTCTCGCCTTCATTACTTTCTCTCTAATTTCTTTTGAGCTCTCCCCTTTTTCCACCGTCCCCAAAATCTTTTCCGTTTCCACCGCCGGTACATTTATGTGCAGATCAATTCTATCTAAAATCGGCCCACTGATCCGTCTCTTATACCTCTCCACTTCTCGTATTGAGCATTTACATTCCTTGGTCGGATGCCCCAAATATCCGCAAGGACAAGGATTGACCGCCGCTACCAATTGGAAAGAAGCCGGATACTCTACTCTGCCAGCTACTCGGGATATTTCTACCTTACCATCTTCCATTGGCTGTCTCATCGATTCCAAAACACTTCTTGGAAACTCCGCCATTTCATCCAAAAATAATACTCCGAGATGGGCCAAAGACACTTCTCCCGGTACCGGCCGACTTCCGCCACCAATTAGTCCGGCCATACTGGTTGAGTGATGGGGACATCGAAAAGGTCTTCGCCTTACCACGGCTTCCCCGGCAGTCATCAGACCCGCTGCCGAATAAATTCTCGTCACTTCCATGCTTTCTTCTTCACTCATGAGAGGCATTATTCCGGGCAAGGCTCTGGACAACATCGTCTTCCCCGATCCAGGCGGACCACTCATCAAGATATTGTGTCCTCCGGCGGCCGAAATTATCAAAGCTCTTTTGGCCGTTTCTTGTCCCACCACATCCGCCATATCAAACTCGGGCAAAGCCGCCTCCACCAAACTTTTTATTTCTATTTTCTTCAACGGTTCAATCTTTTTTTCACCAAGTAGATGAAAAATTAACTCTTTCAAATTTCTGACCGGAATTACTTCGACATCTTTGACCACTGCCGCTTCATTGGCCGACAGTACCGGTAAAAAAATTCTTTTCTTATTCTCTTTCTTGGCAAACAAAGCCACCAAAAGAGTTCCTTTAGTATGTCTCAAACTACCGTCCAAAGACAGCTCTCCGTAAAACAACCCCTGCAGGGCCTGGCCCTGCAGGTCAAGGTCGCTGTTCGCCACCAGGATACCCACTGCAATCGGCAGATCGTAGGCCGACCCTTCTTTGGGTAGATCCGCCGGAGCCAAATTTACGATAATTTTTTTCTGAGGAAAAGCAAAACCACTATTCACCAGCGCCGTCTTCACCCTCTCCCTCGCTTCGGCCACAGCTTTATCCGGAAGACCAACAATGCTAAATCCGGGAAAGCCTTTCTCGGCCACATCTACCTCGACCTCCACTAAAAAACTTTCCAATCCCACACAAGCGACACTTTCAATTCTCGCCAGCATTCTTTCAGTATATACGTAGGGGCACCCCTGGTGGGTGCCCGTTATATATAATATTTTCCATAGAAAACCCCCCGCTAGTAGCGGGGGGTTCAGAAACTTAAGCTCTGCCAGGAAAATCATGCAAATACATTTCTGCAGCGGCTTTTTCAATTGGAGTCGGATCAAAGATGTCAATCATATAAAATTGATACACGTTGCCGGGTCCGGCCACACCGCCAAAAACAATGGGGTCCTTTTCCACACGCGGAGTTTTTTGCATGGACCACACGTCCGGGCCGATCGCCGCAAGATAGAGATGATCAGGATCGAACAAACCGGACTCTAAAGCTTTCTCCATTTTCCGCTTCGTGGTCAAAGGAATTGATCCGGCAAAACGAGCAGAGATGCCTACACTGCTACTTCGACTCACTTGCGCCAACTTTAACAGAGTTTTTACCGCACCAGTATATTGGACAGCAAGGTCCGGATGCAAATAGGGACGGATATCAAACTTGTGTTGCGGTGGATCCCCTGATGGATCTGGTATCACTGATATCGTAAAATCTGGACTATCCCAAGTTAAAGTCATGAAACAAGGCAAGCCATCCTGCCTGACCCAAGACAAAAATTCGGGATGAAGACGATAGCGGTAGCGTTTTCTAGCCATTTGAAAATGCAGCAACGTATTCTGAAGTCTAAATAACGCTTCAGGACCCATTTCTTCTACGTTCTCTGCACCAAAATACGAACCGGTTCGAATAGCTTTCCTCGTCCTCAAAAGAGGTTTTTTGCCTTCTTCGATATATCTTTCTACTCTTTCAATTTCCAGCCCAATGGAGATTTCAGTTTTCTCCAACCAATCAGGATTCTGACTGCGAGGAACGACTACTACACTGCCCTGCACTTTCATAAATAGATCATTTTCATCAGCAGCAACTCGCATCATCGGCCTCAACAGAATATCATTCATCTGTCACCTCCAATTTGTTAATGGGTACACTTGACACAATCTCACCCTCTACCGTATTTTCATCAATAGCGACTGTTCGTTCATCAATAAAGATTGTCTTTCTTGGCTCCCCCCTTCGTGGGCGAGTACTATAAATCAGTTGAGAGCCATCTTCCAAACCACCAATCACCAATACTGGCCGAGGATGGCGAACCAACCAAAATGCTACCGAACCAAGAACCACTAAAAGCGGCACTAACCAACAAGAAAGTGAAACCGCCAAACCTGGAGTTGGTAAAAAACACAATGCCAAAATCGATATCGCAGTGACAATTGTACCTGCCACTGAGACTCTAGCCCGATCTTTTGTGATCAAGCTGGTTATCATGGTAATGATGAAGACAAGGATACCAAAAGATATCAAATAGCCTCTGACGGGACTGTCTGACCAACCAATTTCGATCATTATCCTATCCAGACTAGTGTAAGGCTCCCAGCTAAACGTGACCCTTCTGGTGGTAAAGGAGCCATTTATGAGTTCAGTACTGGCCGTAATTGTATATTCACCCGATTCGGTCAAGGTTACAGGCGGGCATTCCTGATCAACAGCGTTGGCTTTTACCAAACACGAAACAGCCTCTGTTTGACCACCCACAGTATATCGGATAAGCTTATCCCTTCGGAAAGTTGAGCTCATCTTCACAGAAATATTCTGAGAAGATATTCCCCGATAGCCATCCCGGATAACTTCATCCGGAGAAGGCGAGGTAAACAAAATGGTACCCGTTTCTTCGGGTATCCAATCAAACCGCACTTCACTGGTCACAACCGAGCCGTCCTGAAGATCGACTTCGGCAATAACGATATACTCACCGGGAACCTTCAGGGGTATTGATTGGCACACTTGATTGACTGCGTTAGCTTTCACCAAGCAGTCATAAGACTCTTGGTTATTGATAAGAAAGTGCACCACTTTATCGGTCAGATAGGTTGAGCTAACCACCAAAGGAATCGAAGGAGATTCCTCCAAAAAATCTTCCTGGATGATCTGGCCAAACGTGGGAGTGGTAAACGAAATGGTACCTGTTTCACTAGGCACGCATCCAGACAGAATAACGGCCAAAATGAAAACGGCAAGTAAAAATAAAACAAAAGATCTCTTCATCTTGACCTCCTTATGTCAAAGATCTCGAACCTTGTAAACTAGTGGAGTTTAGCTTATAGCAACACTCACGTCAACAAGCACGATCTCGAACCTATCCTATATACTTGCAACCCAGCCTCCTTTGTGGTACAATTCCCATACTCGCACGTTACCACATTCCAAAAAAAGGAGGTCCCTATGACCAAAGAAGCAGAATGGTTTTTATTTAGACACGGTCTTGGAAGTGCCTCCTCACGTCGACAAAGACTGGAGACGCAACTAGGACCTCAAGGTAGATGGCAAGCGTATCAAGGAGCCCAGCACAAACTAAGTGGGCACGGAATTGATCGAATATTCACAAGTCCACTCGCCCGTGCAGAGGAGACAGCCGGAATCATCGGGGAAATATTAGGCATCTCGCCCATCATCAAACAGGATCTTAGAGAGATGGAAAGACCTGCAAATATCTACGGAGCTCGTCACCTAAGCCAGCACAACCTCGCATACAAAGAGGCGTGGAAAGCAGCCTTTGCAAAGGGCGATCTAGACTGGAAACACGAAGGTCAAGGCGAATCACTTCGTGAGTTAATTATCCGGGTAGATAGGCTCGATAGACAGATGTCGAATGCATATCCTGGCGAAAAGATTGTATTCGTCGGACACGCTATTCACCTGGCTCTCTTTGGAGCCCACAAAACTCTTGGAAAAAATACCACCCCAGAAACCATTGTGGAGCTCGCCCGAGATCGCTTCCTGAAACATGGAGGCCTGGCTCACCTTCGTTTCGAAGAGGGAAGGTGGAACCTAATCCACTTTGATCGTTCGCATTAACGCCCCCGATAAATCGGGGGCGCTTTTCTTGCTTATTTAAATCATTTTTCGAAAATCATGCGAAGCAGTCTTTCGGTATACGGATTGATAATAGTCACGATCCGTATAAAAGAGTAAGAAACTCCTACGATTATCACTACAATCCCTAGATATACCATCACTAGCCTCCTTCATTCAAGTTAATCGAGATTATAAACTATCAGCTTCATCCAATTAATAAATGGCCGCCCTTACGGGCGGCCTGATCTAACTTAACGGGCCGGAGTCTCAGAACAAGCCAAAGAATCCGACCTTTCGATGAAGTGATGACCATAGGCGTCATCCCATACCCAAGCGCGAATAATCCATTCCCCGACATCCACACTTTCCAAACTGACCCCGTCAGTTGTAACGGCGTCAACAACGGCAACCCCCTGTTGATAACATACAAGATGAGTCGGATAAGTCCTTGGGCTATCCGCCGTTACAGGCACCCCAGACGGGGCACACGCAACCAAAAAAAAGATCATTAAACCAATCACGATATTACGAGATGAATTTGACATGACTATCTCCTTTGAAAAAAATTGAAATGTCCGAAATTACTGCCCTATAATACCACAAACAGTCTCAGGTGTCAAACTACAACCTAATCTAGTCTATACTTTCCCCCAGCCTCAGTCACCATCCCACACAGTGTCAGCTCAGTTAGCTTGCCCAGCACCTGAGACACATTTATTTTAAGTAGTCTCGATAGCTCATCTACTGACCTCTCCCCATCGGCCAACAGAGATAACATGGGATCGTCAATATCCTCAATTTTTAGCTTCAACTGACCAGGTAATAGTCCCATTTCCTTAAGGATATCTTCGGCACAGGTGACCGCCTTAGCCTTCCCGTCTCTGATTAAACCGTTTGTTCCTTCCGCCACCCGGCTCGTCACCTGGCCCGGTACGGCCAAGAGTTTCTTCCCAAATTGAGTTGCAAGCTTCGCTGTGATCAAACTCCCCGACCTTACTGCTCCTTCCACTACCAGCACCGCGTCCGATATTCCGGCAACTATCCGATTCCTTTGAGGAAACATCCACAGCTCCGGCACCATAGCCTTTTCGTACTCTGACACTATCAAACCTGCCTTGCCGGCAGGCAGGCTATTAACTTCTAGTATCTTCTGATACAACTCTTCGTCTTGGGACGCTACCGGCCAATCGATTCCCCATCCCAAAACAGCGATCGTCTTTCCCCCGTTCTCTATACACGCCCTATGCGCCGCCTGGTCTACACCATACATGAAACCGGACACGATCGTTACTCCCCGATCAACCAGCAAGGGCATCCATTTCTCGATCACTCTGGCACCATACTCCGTCATTCTTCGGGAACCCACAATGGCCAATTTAGGACTCTCGTCCAGAAGCAAATCAATATTTCCTTTGTAATACAAGTTCTTTATCTCCGGCTTGACCTTCTTCAAACTCTCATTCCACCGTTCTTTTTTAAGCTCCATTTAATAATCATACCCCTCACCATAACTCTCCCAAACCCGCCTCTTTGAGGCAGATTTTCTTGACTTTATAGGCTAAAAATGATATCATCTCATGCATTGGTGGCTTGCGTTTGCAAGCTGCACACTGACAAAAGGAGAGAAACATGACTATGTTCTTGTATGCCCTGCTGCTAGGCTTTCTTGTCTCCAGCGTGCCGCCATTGTTTTCGGAAAAGGAAGCCAAAGGCAAAATTGTGTGGACCGCCCTCAGTTTTGTTGGCAACCTGATCCTGGCATGGGTGATGGTCTACTTCTTCATGCCTGTTGGAGCCGGTCCTCTCGGAGGCTTACTCAACCTCTGGCCGGTATTCCTAATCAACGCTATCGCCGGTGGAGCTTTCGCTGCGGCGGACTCAGACGATAATCATCACATGATCGGAATATCCGGCTCATCGATAGCGCTGGCTCTCATACTCATCATTTTTGTGGTGAATGGCGTCGGTGGTTGGATGGGTCGCGACCGGGAACGTTTCGCTTTCGCGAACATCGAGACTAAACCGATCGACCAGATGCCTTGGGGAGATAATAACCCCAAACCGGTAGTCAGCGAAGGCAACGCCAAAACTCTGTTTTCCAGCGCCCTGCCCCAGTCAACAGCAACAGGTCGCCCTGTGGTTGGCCGTTACCGTGTCGGGGACGTGGTTCGTCAAGACGTGAGTGGACACATGCGTTGGCTTGGTATGCTTACCTACAACTCCGGTTTTGCTGGAGCGTGGGACGAAATGGTTAAAACAGTTCCCGGTTATCTGATCGTTGACGCCGAGGATACGAATTCCAAAGCGCAATGGGTCGACTATGAGATCAATTATTTCTCTGGAGGTTATTGGGGGCGTGATACCCACCGCCTGATGTATTACGCAGGTTACCAAAACTACGTCCAAATCGACCCAACGATTGAGATATCTGACGAAGATGGAAAGCTGTATGAGACCATTGGTCTTGCAAAATACAACTTCTCTGTTCTTCACTATCGGATCGAAAAGATCGCCATCGTGGACGTCACCACAGGCAACTACCAGGTGTGCGACTTTGGAAGTTGTCCCTCTTGGGTCGACCGTCAGGTGGACGACAACGTGGCCACTGATGCCGTTAACTGGTTTGGCTGGTATATGAAGGACGACTGGTTCAACCCCAGCGGCCGCGATACCTTCAAGCCGGATGACGTGCCGGTGTTTGTATCCTCGCCGGAGACAGGGAAAGAGTTCCAATACCTGATCACCTCGACATCACTCGCTGACAATACGTCGACCGGCGTAATCTACTACAAAACGGATGCCATGCAGGGTGTCTATTACCAAGTATCCGGGGATCCATTCCCACTTGGTAATCAAGTAGTCACCAAGATCCAGGACAACGCCAAGATCAAAGTCTCTGGCTTCATCGTCGACCAGCTGTTCTTCCTCAACATTTCCGGTCACCCGAGCTGGCTCGCCACCCTATCTTCAGACAATCCTCCTTACGGCACTCAATACCAGATGACGGCCTATGTTCTGGCGACTTCGTCACCGGACGTCACCTCGGAGGATGTACAGTTTGACAAGGACCCTGCAACGGCCTTGGTCAAGTATCAAGCTTGGCTGAAGCGCTACGAAAATGGCGCTCGAGGTACAATCACTGGTCACGTGACGGATGTGGGCGTTTATCAAAAGGACGGTAATTCCGTCTTTACCATGTTCCTTACGGATGACAAAACCGGCCAAATGGTTACCGCCATCGATCCTACTACCGGCGTGAACCAGCCCGTGTTCTTCACGGTCGTTGTCGGCAATGATACCCGCGAGATCACCATGACTCAGCCCGGAGATCAGGTCCAGATCGAGTATTACTCTTCAACTTGGAACGAGTACATCGTCACCAAGCTGGATAACCTCGACCGGCCAAAGTTCTCTGATTTGTTGAACAACGCCTTGAAAGCGTTCATGGGTCTCTTTAGGTAAGTTTCCCCCGCCCCTGCATCCGCAGGGGCGTTTTTTTATTCTCAAAACTTTAAAAAATTGTTTATTAAGTGCTAAAATGAAACTGTGATCATAGAGTTTACCAATGCTGTTCCTCCCAAGGGACATTCGACCATATCTGTGGCGATTGTGGTCGCCTCTTGCGCCTTCTTTTTTATTCCCACATCAATGATAGTACTTGGTTATTTATCTTCCCAGCCCACCGGTAGCCTCATTTCCCCCCTACCTCAAGGTATCCTTTCTGATGTAGGGACGCAGCGTGACACGCCCACCTCCACCCCAGCTCCCATTCAACAACCAATAACCAATAACTCTGAACTCCCCCTAATAGCCGCCCCCCAAGAGGCACCCATCTCTACCCAATCAAGTGTTCTTCCCGAAAGTAATAGCAATATCACGGACAAGACCGCCACCATCTCAGCCGGTCTGGCTGAAATATCCGTCAATGATCCAGAAATCAAATCCACTAGCCAAATTTATCTAACAGCACGTCCAGAAGACCAAGCCATCTACTCGGTCAAAAGTAAACAGGAAGGCCAAATGATTATTTCCGTCAACACTATATCTGACGTCGTTCGATACATTGACTACCACATTGTGAATCCCTAAAATGTTTGTATGCGCCAAATACTAGACAAAATCTCTACCCAAATATTAAGATATGTGCCACTTATTCTAGCTTTCCTGGTGCCGCTTTTCTTCTTGCCCATTACCACCGATTTTTTTAACTTCAACAAACTTTATTTAGTCAGTTTTCTGGCTAGCCTTTCCCTGATTGCCTGGTGTGTCCGTAGCCTTACTAGAGGCAAGCTCACCTTCACCACTTCACCCTCTCTGCTCCCTCTGGTCATTTTAACTCTGGCTAATATCATCTCCTCTGTCTGGCTCAGTCCCACCAAGCACGTCTCTCTTTTTGGCCAGACTGCCATCATTACCGCTCTTTCCATCATTTTTATCACATCAACTTCTTCACAAAAAAACCGCGCATTGATTAATTCAATTATCTTTGGATTGATCTCTTCGGCAACAATACTTAGTCTGTTCACCCTTCTTCAACGTTTCAATTTACTTTCAAAGTTTGTTCCTTCAGATCTCTTAAGCAACAAGTTTTTTAATCTTACCGGAGGCATTCTTCCAGCCCTTGCCTTTACCCTACCCATCCTAATCTCCACCATCGGGTATCTAATCGTCACCAAGAGCTGGCTTACCAAATCCCTTCTTTTTGCTTCGGCTATCTTTATGATTATTGCCAGCCTCATCAACCTTACCCTGCTCCTACCTCAAAGCGGCCAACCGGTTATCGTTCTACTTCCTTATCGTGCCAGCTGGTCTATTGCCATCGATACCTTAAAAAATTGGCAAACAGCTCTCCTCGGTTTTGGACCAGAAAACTATTTCACTGTTTTTACTCGTCTTCGACCAAGCTATCTAAACCTAGACAATACACTGTGGAACCTTCGCTTCGTCGAATCGGGAAGTTTTCTACTGACTCTAATTTCCACCACCGGTCTCATAGGAACGCTTGCTTTTCTCTTTTCATTTAGCAGACCAATCATTCTTTCAATCAAGCATCGATCGACCAATCTCGATAACCCTTCGTTTATTTTCATGATCCTCGCCCTTTTTTCCACCCTCATTAGTTTCGTCTTCATTCCCATCGGAATAGTTTCTTTAGTTATCGGTTTCGTTTCCCTTATTGCCATCACAATCGAGTTCAAACTCCTTAATCTCAAAGACGTCAGAGACCTGAACCTCAGTATCTCAGCCAAATCAGAACCGGAAAATATTTATCACGATATTTCCGATGACCGTCGATTTTCTCCCACTGCCTTTGTCCTTCCTTGGATAATGACTCTTTCTTCCATACTATTATTATCTCTTTACTGGTTCTATGCTATTCCGGCCTACACTGCCTCTGTGTCCACCAGGCAAGCAGGAGTTATGGTCAAAACAAACTCTACCGGGGCTTATCTTAAGGCAGTGAACGCCGCCCAGCTGGATCCATTCAACAGCAATTATCCTCTATCCCTTTCACAATTTTATAAAGCTCTCGCCCTCAGTCTTCTCAGTAAAAAGGATGCTACCGCCGAGGAGAAGAAAAATGCCACCGATTACATGCAACGAGCTATCGATGCTGGTCGCCTGGCCGCCACTCTAAACCCGTATAACGCAAACTCGCACGAAAACCTGGCCGATATTTACCAATCTTTTATCGGCAGCGCTGACGGAGCCGAAAACTTTGCGGTAGCTCATCTCAATCAAGCCATAATTCTAGACCCGACAAATCCCCGTCTTCATCTCCAATTTGGTATCCTCTTCTTCAATCTAGGAGACACCGAGCAGGCCTTAAGACTCGTAAGCAAAGCGATTGAGCTCAAACAAAACTGGGATATTCCTTATTACAACATGTCGGCTATCTATAAATTCAAAAAGGAATATCCTCTGGCCTTGCAGTACCTCAAAGCCGGCCAGCAATATACGAGCACAACATCGGAAGATTATCCCAAGATTCAGGAAGAAATAAAGTCTCTTGAGAAGTTGATCCCCCCCACAAACACCGAATCAACTCCCTCTGCCAATATACGGTAGTCTCTTCTACTGTGTACAATATGTATTTGTAAAATTGACAATCTATTTCGAAAGGTGGCTAAACATTGTTAAAGCCAAAACCATCAGCTACACTTCACAAAAAGTATCTCGTTCCCGCTCTCAGACTTGCAGTCTACAACTTTCCCGAAGAACTCGCCATCTGGGCGCTTCACCTCGCCGGAGTCAAGGCTCATTCGAATACTCGCCTCCCATCAGCGCAAACCGAGATAACAATTCTTGACCCAAACGGAAGACCATTTGGAAACATCTCTTTTGAATCGGTCCATGGACAAGACAAGATTTGGGTAATCATCGACGATGTCACCGGGACATCTTTATTTATCCGCACCATTGAAACCTACCTCACCCAAGTTTTGGGGGTAACCCTACCCCAAGAAACAAAATAGCACGCAAACCCCGACCTAAGTCGGGGTTTTATTTTGTGGACCCGAAGGGAATTGAACCCTTTTCTCGCCCATGCCATGGGCGCATTCTACCGGTGAACTACGGGCCCAACACTCTTTATATTTTACCTTATCCCCAGACAAATAAAAACCTCCCTGCTGTAACCGTTCACGAGTTGCCACCAGTTCGTCATTGCGAGCGTAGCGCGGCAATCCAGAAGGGGGATGGATCGCCACGGTTTGAGTACAAAACTCGCGATGACGACAATTCCATTGTTAAATCCTGAATGGTTACCTCTGTCCAGCTTGCTCATTCAGATTATTATAGGTATAATTCACCCATCTTTTCAAGCACGTTAAATCTGGAGGTCTCATGCGTCGAATCTTTTTATGTATCGCCATCTTCACTCTCCTCATCTCCTGTCAAACAAACCCCCCGCCAACCCTGCCTGCGACGTCAATATCGATTGTTTCAACTCCTCTTCCAACCTCGACCCCAGACCAAACCGAAACTCCAATCGAACGGATAACCGTTAGCACCTACGGGTGCTTCCACACCGGAGTCACTTTCTCTTCCGGTAATCCGGCAAGTTTCGAGTGCAATTTAAGCACGCAGGAATTTACTTTCGCCTTCGCCTTTGGCGAAACCGTCACTGCCAGCCTGTTTACCTCACCGGAACCAGTCGTAGCCGGACAAGCGGTTTCGATCACCACCTACGCCAACCTCGGTGATGAAAAAGGGGTCTGTGTCTTAACCGATTCCCGGACGGGTACACCTCTTCAGACCACACTTACCCTCCACGAAGATCTGGCTATCAGATCTGACTGTGCTGTCGGTGATCATCAACTGACGATGGCCTTCACAATTGAGGTTATTCCCGCCACTTGTGTCCCCACTCTCGTTTGGGAAAGCAACATTCCCGGCACTTTCACTCTTGAGCAGGGTTACTATTACATTATTGAGGCGGCCTTCCAAAACGTCATCGGTGATGACGCCTGGTGGGCCCACACTACAAGCTGGGTAGAAGTTAACAGTGATCATCCAATGACCATCACAGGCGCCACCGGAAGGATATATCGCTTTGAGAAGAACTCTTGTTCCGAACAGGATCGGCTGGAATGGGAAATCGGTAACATGACCAATTTCCCCAATCAGCTCGAAAACTTCCTCCACGCCGGAGTTATTCGATAGCCTAACCATTTCACTCCCTGTGTTTTCCACAGGGAGTTTTTCTTGACAAACAAACACGGTCGTGCTACTATAGGCCCCAGTATCTCAATCCATTTCGCAATAAGGAGTTCACTTTGAAAAAGATTCTTTTCTTTATATTGACTCTCACTCTGATTTTTGTCCTGTCGGCCTGTGGCACACCACCTCCTCCTCAAACTTCTCGCGAGCAACAGCTCGCAGGCACAGGTCTCTTCGGTCGCCATCTCATCGACGGGGTAGCGAAAGAACAAACAGTTTCTGGGCAAATAAACGGAGGATTTTTCCTATTCGCCGCCGCCGTGAACGGGTATATCGAAACCGACACTAATTTTGTCATTCAATGGCGTCCTGAACCAAATGATCAGATCCAGTCTGTTTTCAGCCGACTGCAAATCCGTCGGATTATCATCGAAGGCCAGGATCAGCCAGAGATGGAAATCATTTGGAAACAGTTGTGGCTCATTGGCTTCCCGTCGTATTATAGCGAAAAGAATGTTATTCGCGATGAATACAACAATTACTACTATACCGAGGGAAGCAAGCTTAATCTAAACAACTTCATCAAAGAAGACAATATTGACGTTGTTTACATCTACATTTCCCCGGAGGACTTACTTCCTCCCCAGCAATAGCCTTCAAATCAAACCCGCCATCCTTGATGGCGGGTTTTTCATGGCTGAATTTGCTAAAATCTAGTCATGGGCCTGTAGTTAAACGGTAGAACATGGCATTCGCATTGCTAAAATGGGGGTTCAATTCCCCCCAGGTCCACAATAATATTTTCCTCCCTTGCGGAGGAAGATATTAATTGTCAATCAAGGGTAATTGAACCTGCCGGAAGCGCGACTGGCGCTGAGGCGCGGTCAGAGGAACATCAGCAGATGTTACCGAAGACTTCAATTCCCCCCAGGTCCACCAAATACTTGACACACATGTACCACTAATGGTACTATTGCCTCATGAGCAATCTAAGTGCCACCCTCCCTGCCAACGAAGCCAGAACCAACTTTTACCAAATCCTTGATGAAGTCGGCCAAAATATGCGTCAGTTTACCATCTCCCATCGTGGCAAACCCGGGGCAGTCATTATGTCTGTTGAAGAGTTTGAAGGTTGGCAAGAAACCATGGAAATTCTTTCCGATAAAAAACTCATGAGTAGTATCAAAAGAGCTCAAAAATCTAAGATCATCTCCTCAAAAGACGCCGATAAGCTAATTGGTTGGTAAATCAAAAGCAATGGAAATACAATTTCGACTATCTGCAGCCAAACAGATTAAAACGATTGGAGCCAAAGACCAGAAAAAAGTTGAACGAAAAATCCACTCACTTCTCTCCGATCCACTTGAGGGCAAACTCCTTCAAGGGCAACTCAAGGGATACAGGTGCGTCCGTGCTTGGCCGTTGCGCATAATCTATACCTACAACCAAAAAGAAAAAATAATTACTATCGAAACCGTCGATTATCGCGGTGACATTTATAAATAACTATGCCGGATAAAATCCTCATCTGCCAAAACTGCAAAAACCCCTTCGTTTACTCTGACTACGAACAAAACCTAGATAAAAGAAACCAGAAATCCGAGTCCATTTACTGCCCCATCTGCTCCAGCATCAAGGCGAGCGAGGCCAAACACCCCCCCAAACCAATAAAAATCCCCCCACTAAGTGAGAGGATGAAGTAATTATCTTCTAGCCCCTTAATTCCCCCGCAAATCACGAATTTTATCGTTCATTATTTGGAGCTGAATTGGAGTAAACCAAGATTCTCCCCACGGATTGCGGCCTTCAGGGGCGTAATTTCCCATGATGTTATTTTTCGTTTCGTAAAATGTATACAGCACTCTACCGTTGCACGTTCCAGCTATATACATGGGTGGAGTCACTCCTCGTTCATTCAATGCCTGCACCAAGTAATCCGGCATCTCATCTAAATAGAAGAGTTCGCTGTTTGGAAGCTCTCTGGGAAAGTAAAACGTTTTGTATCCGTCTCCCAATCCAAGCTGATGTGCGATTTCATGCGTAGCGATAAATACCGCTCCTGGATTGTTGGTCGTCAGGATCAAAATATTTTCATGATTGTAAGACGACCCGGCAATCAGGTTTGTTTTTACCGCCACCACAATCGAGTCTGCTGGATAGATGGCCTTAATTCTTTCAGTAAGAATCAGGCGGTCTTCATCACGGGTAAAAGTAATTCTCGGACCTTGGCTATCAAAACTGACATCCACCGGCTGGAGAATGTATGTAAAGTCCACCTTTACATCTCTAAAGTTACTTTTTAGTCCACCAATAATACTTACAAACTCAGTGGCAATTTCTTCCTCACTATACCCCACTCCCACGATCACAACATGATAATTATCGCCGTTGAAATCATCGGTTATGACCGCTTGCAACCGAATCCCTTCCATAGACGGAGTTGTCGTCGCCATGGGTACATTGACTGCCGTAGCCATTGTCTCATTTGGTATGGCGATACTTGGTGTAGCGGTCGGATCGGACCAATCAGCTCCGTTAACGACCGGAGTTACCGGCACCGGTGTCCCGGCTTTCACCTGCTCCTGACCGGAACTATTTTCTGGAAGTTTGCAGTGGTCAAAAAGTATTCCACTAAATGGCGTTGGTGTTGCCATTGTATTTAGCAATTTCACAGGCCTGTTTTCAATGGTATTCAAAACAAGCCAAGTCAGCCCAATTACTATCGAAACAAGAAGTATCCAAGCAATTGCCCTAAGACATTTTTTTACCACTCTCAACATTCATACCTCCTATCAATGTGCCAATTTAGCTAACGCAGATATTATACCTCTCTTCCTCAGCTAGATCTTAAAATCCAGCTTCTTGTAATTCCCCACCACAGACACGCTCAAATTTTCTCTCTTAAATATTTCTTTGGCAATGTCTTGGACTTCTTTCAGAGTAACTTTTTCAACTTTTTCGACCATCTCCTCCGGGCTATAAATTTTTTCTCTGAAGATCGTATCCACCAGCGCCGACCCTAGAACCTCTTCCGGCCTATCAAAGGACAGAGCCAGCCGACCCCTAAACGTATTTTTGGCCGTCTCCAGCTCCTCTTTGTTTATCTGCCACTTACTTCCACCGGCAAGACCCAAAGATATTTCGATAATTAGTTCCACTGCCTCATTCAATTTATTTTTCGGTAAACCCGCCCCGATAAATAAACTGCCGACATCGGGAAACATTTCAAGTTCCGACCCAATTCCATAGGCCCAGCCTCTTTCTTCACGAACTTCCTTCATTAGGCGCGACAGCCAACCGTCTCCCAAAATCATATTAGTCAGTCCCAAAGCCCATCTACGTTCATCATTCATTTTGATACCACGGAAAGCCATTGCTACTGCCGCCTGCTCTACCTTTCGGCTCGTCAATTTAAATCTAGGTTCCTTCTGTTCGTTCCACACAAACTTATTTTTTTCAGGTGTCTTTCGTTCGTCACCAATAAGAGAGACAAACTCTTTTCTTATTATTTCCAGCACCTCTTCATCTTTACCGTAGGCTCCCACCACCCCTACCACGATATTCTCGGCCACAAACCATTTATCAAAGTATCGTCTCAGTTCTTCCACCGTCATCTCGTTGAGACTTTTGACAGTCCCAATGATTGGCCTACCCATATTCGTCTTGCCAAAAATCAGTTTCTCGCACTCCTCTGCCGCTT
>Ga0209518_1002434_pt1 | contig 17416 bp, 19 predicted proteins | sample RifGroB1_FD_183993 | JGI IMG/M metagenome (GOLD analysis project Ga0209518, IMG submission 183993) | Groundwater microbial communities from Rifle, Colorado, USA - Groundwater B1 (SPAdes) (version 2) | ecosystem: Environmental > Aquatic > Deep subsurface > Groundwater | place: Rifle, Colorado...
TTTTCATTCTATTAAGGAGTTCTTTATCAGAAATATCTAAAAAAATCATATAAGCTGGAACGGAATAATCTTCTAATTTGAAAGAATAGGCCAAATCATTAATCAATTTCATATTTTCTTCATATATGTATTCTCTATCTAGTAAAGATGAAGAGTTATAATCATTGGATTGATAAACTAAGGTAGAAGGAAAGGATCTGTTAACAAAAACTGTATAACCCTTTATTGACCAAGCTATTGCGGCGGTTAATGCCGCAGCTCTGGAAGTCATTAAAGAATAATAAGTTATAGAGTTTTTTACACCATCATTATATTTTAAATCTTCGAGACCAAAATGAAGATTAAATCGTTCTTTAGAATATAAGAATTGTCTAAAATTGGGTATTGGTTCGTTTATGCAAATAGAATGTTTAAAACTTGGCTGATCTTGTAAATTTTTAATAAGAGTGGATTTACCACAATAATCAGGTCCTTCAAAAACAATAATTGATCCCCGAGTAGATTTTTTAACTTTTTTCGTTTTAGCTTGCAACTTTCTGGCTCCTCCAGCGTACATGGTGTACGCAAACACAATTTGGTTCGGTGACATTCCCCATACGCCTTAATATGAAGAATGTTTCAGGAAAAGGAAGATAAAGTGAAAATAACTCTGGCTGGATATAATTTGGATGCAAATATAATTGATGGTTTTAAATATCTATCACCTAATTCTATATTCACGCCAGAAACTATTTCGGCCGCCTATGCCCGTATAAGCCGCAGTGAAAAAACGATTGATGAACTTAGATATGAATCTATTAAAGATGTTGAATCTGCTCGTAAGTCTACAGAAAACATAGTATTTGGCTACAATCATTATTCCGTGGCAGAACATGCCGTATTTAACTTTGATATATGCGATGTATCTAGATTGGCCTCAGAATATATCCAAAAACATAGACTTATAAGCTGTACGGAAAAATCACAAAGATATACCGCTGCTAATGGTGGCTATGTACTCCCCGAAGAATTTAACGTAGATTTGAAAATTAGAAATATTTGTCAAAATCTTATAATAGAACAATTCGAAACCTATTATCAGATATTAGATAAATTATTAGTCTATTTTAAAGACAAATATCCTGATAAAAAATATAAAGAAATAGACTTCATGGCCAAAGAAGATGCTAGATACATCCTTCCTCTTTGTGCTACTAGTCAATTCGGTCTTACTCTTAATGCACGTAACCTAGAACATCTAATATTGACCCTCTATTCTTCTAATATCTTAGAATTAAGACAAATAGCAGACTGTTTACTAAATTCTAGTAGAAAAATTACCCCTTCTCTTATTAGATATATAGATCCTACTCCTTACGTAAAATACGCTAAAGTAGAAGTCCAGTCTTATTTGGACGAATATAAATTGATAAATAAAGAACATAAACTATCACTAGATTTAGTAAGCCTTATATCTTGTGATAATTTAGACTTATTAGTTGCGTCTATTATATATAGTTTAGGCTATGGGAATTATAATTATTGTGAAAAAATAACTAAAAGTCTTTCTAAAATAGAGACTGAACAATTATTGCGCATTGCAACTAAAGATATGGGCATACACGATTCTCTTATGAGAGAATATGAACTCGTAGATTTAATTTTCGAAATAATCATCTCAGCGGCTGGTTATGGTCAATTAAAGCGTCATAGAATGACAACTCAAATAGTTAATGAATATGATATTTATCTTGGTGTTACAGTGCCAGAATCTATTCAAAATAGCTGTTTTGATATTTATAATGAAATTATCAAAAAAACCAACAGAATTTATTTAGAAATTAATAAAAAACTCCCTAATCATATTTGTTCCTATATACTTACTAATTCGCATAGAAGAAGAGTACTACTTAAAACTAATTTAAGAGAGATGTATCATATTGCAAAACTCAGGACCAAACCAGAAGCACAATGGGACATTAGACAAATAACTAATAAAATGATAGGTCTAATAAAAGATAAAATAAGTATTCAAATGGGGATTTAATGGATATTAGTATTTACACATTAACACTAGGACGAGAACTCTATTTAGAAAGACTTATAGAAACTATATTATTAGATTTTAATTACTATATTAACTCATGTAAAAAGTTAAAAATAGAACATCATATAGGATTTCAGGGAATAAAACTAAGTAATAAATTACAATCTATTTTAGATAGATATCAAGAAATAGCAAAATCTCAAATAGACTTTAATTTACAATTACATTTATGGGATAAAAATTACGGGGCGGGCGAAGGAAATAATAAAATAATACCTTTTTTAAAAGGAGACCTAATTGTTAAATTAGATGATGATGCTGCAATTAGATCACAAAAATTCTTTAGCCATATATTAGAAATAAATAGAATCAACCCTTATGTAGTTTTCAGTCCATATCCAGTAGGCTTAATTAATAATCCAGGAGGAATTCTATCTAATGATAGATATGTGCTTTATGGACAAAATACGAATACATATTATACTTTTAGAATAGTAAATCATGTGGGTGGGTTTGGACGCATCTCGCCCGCAAAATACGTTAAAGGTTTTAAATGGCCAAATGATTTAAACAACAACACAAGCGGTAGCGAAGATGTGAATTTTTCCTATTATTGTAGAGATAATAATATACAAACATGTTATTTAGAAAATGCAATTATAATAGAACATCAAGAAAGTACGTTAGGACAAATAGAAAGGACTCTAAATTTATAATGAAAGAGACAAAATTATTAAAAGAACTAATTGTAAAAAATAATTATAAATATGGAATAGAACTTGGAGTTAGACAAGGAATAACATGTTTTGATCTTTGTCATGATTTAAAAGATTTGAATATGGTAGAAATTGATTTATGGCCAACTAATGAAAATATATATGGTATTCTCTCTTTGGAAGGAGAAACATTTGAACTAAATGAAAATAATTATAATGTAGCAAAAGAAAGATTTTCCAAATTTGGGGATAGAATAAAAATAATTAGAAAATATACTTTAGACGCGGCCAATGATTTGGCCGATAGCTCGTATGATTTTATATTTATAGATTCTACTCATACATATGATAGTCTTAGAAAAGATATTTTAGCCTATTTGCCAAAAATAAAAGAAAGTGGCATGGTTTGTGGCCATGATTATGTTTCTGCATTTAACGGAATTATCAAATGCGTTGAGGAATTATCAGATATCAAAAATGACATTAATAATGGAATATTTGTAGATCAATATACATTATGGTATATTTATAAAAAAAATGTAAAGAAATCATTTTATGAAAATACAATTATTAGATAAATTTTGTATTATAATTAATCCATATCTATTGTCTAGAATTTCTAAATTATTATTTTCTATACAAGAATTTAATTTAGGTTATGATTATGATATATGCTTAGTACATAATAAATTTGAAACAAAAGTTAAAAACACAAGCTCAAGATTAAAAAATGAAATAGATGAATTAAGTGTTTATTTATATAAACAAACAACAAAAAACATAAATTATTCTCTTATAGAAAGAGAAAATATTGGCGAAACACATGGGGCATTTAGAATAGGATATTTACTTAATAGAAATTTATATAAATATTATTTCTTTATACAAGAAAAATCAAGAATATTAAAAGGAAATTTTCTTAAAGAGTACGCAAATTTATTTGATTCAAATTTGAACATTGGTTTAATTTGTCCCCATATTGGGGCTGGGCATATATATCCATATGCTATAAAATCATCATTTTTTTGCATAAAAAATGAAATTAATTTGTTGGGGTGGAAAGAGCCTAAAACAAGGGCGGAAGTAGAATTACAAGAAATGGAATTTTTCTATCCATATATAAAAAATTTAGGTTATGATTGTATGCAATATGGTTCTGGCAAAGAATATATGGCATATTTTGATGATGATGGAAATATAAATGCTTTTAACCCAATTGCATCAACAACTTTTATATGCTAAAAAATAAAAAAATAACAATACAATTGATAAATGCTCCACAAATCAATGTAATTGATGACAGATTAGAGCCGCCATTAGGTTTAATGAGCATTGCTGCAAATTTAAATAAAAATGGATATTATAATGTAAGTATTAATGATTTATGCGGAACTGATCTTTCAACAATTAATATAGAATATGCTGATATATATGGTCTAACAGTTTATACACCAACTATAAACACCGTAAAAGAAATTGCTCGATTGTGTAAACAAAAAAATAAAAATTGTAAAGTAATATGTGGCGGCATTCATGCAATGCTAATGCCAGACACTTTATTAAAAAATAATAATATTGATTGTGTTGTTTTTGGATTTGGGGAAGAGGTCATAATAGATATAGTACAAGATTATCCAAATATTAAAAATACATATTATGGCCAAATAACAGATTATAATAAATTACCACATCCAAATAGAGACTTAATTAATTTAACTTCTTATTCAAGAGTGATTAATGGGAAGCCAGTTGCAAGTATTCAGACTACAATAGGTTGCCCATTTAATTGTAGTTTTTGTCTAGAAAATAAATTATGTAAAAAAATAATATCAAAATCTCCAGAAAATGTATTGGCAGAAATGTCAAATATTGTATGGAAATATAATTTATCAACATTTATTTTTTATGATGATGTATTTACAATTAATGAAAAAAGATTATACAAAATATTAGATTTAATAGAGCCATTACAAATACTTTTTGACTTCCATGGTCGCGCCAATCAAACAACATATGAAAATTATATAAAAATTAGACGTGCAGGAGGATTTACAGCAAGATTAGGAATAGAATCTTTTAGTAATAAAATGCTTAAATTAATGAATAAAAAGGCCACAGCACAAGATAATCTTGACACAATTAAAATGGCAAAAGATGCTGGGTTATTAACTAGAATATTTATTTTATTTGGTTTTCCTGGAGAGGATGAAAGAACTGTTGATGAAACAATAGCCGGTATAGAAAAATCAGATCCAGATCAATTATTTCTATCTACATTTATACCATATCCAGGCTCTGATGTCTGGAATAATCCAGAAAAATATGATATTACTCATTTTGATAAAGATTATAGTAAGTATTGTTTCGCATCCAAAAACATTAAAGGATTCAAAGTATTCTCAACGAATAATATAACAAATGACAAATATTTTGAATTACAAAATCATATTACAAATTATGTATATAGTAGAAATTTTAGAGGAGTCGTCCCCAAATATCATAGTAAATTAATAGATAATATGGAACCAAAATAATGAATGCGAAAGAAAAATTAATAAAAAGTATCAAATCTTATTTAGAATCTAAAATTCAAAATAAATGGACACCAGGAAAAGATTGGATCAAATATGCTGGACCATATTTTGACGATAGTGAATATATAGCTGGAATACTATCATTATTGGATGATTGGCTTGTTCTTGGTAATAATACACTAAAATTTGAAGAACTATTTCCATCATTTCTTGGACAAAAATATGGAATATTAACAAATAGCGGCTCAAGCGCCAACTTATTATTATTCGCGGCGATGCAATCAAAAAATCTATATAATCTAAAAAAATGTAAGGTATTAGTACCAATAGCAGGATTTCCAACAACTATAAATCCAATACTTCAATTAGGGTTTGAGCCAATATTTCTCGACATAGAATTAAATACATTAAATCTAAATATAGATCACTTATTATCTAAATTAGAAAAAAATAAAGATGCCAGAATATTATTTTTTGCTCATGCAATGGGCAATTCACCAAACATGAATATTATATTAGACATAGTTAAAAAATATAATTTAATTTTATTAGAAGATGTGTGCGATGCGCTTGGGTCAACATTTAATAATATACCATTGGGTGGATTTGGAGAAATGGCAACATGTTCTTTCTATCCCGCACATCATATTACATTGGGTGAAGGTGGTTTTGTGGCGACGAACAACATAAAGACAAAAATGATTCTTAGAAGTCTGAGTGAATGGGGCAGGGCATGTTATTGTATTGGTGATAAAGCCAGTTTAAATAAGGATGGTTTATGTAAAAATAGATTTAACAATTGGATACCAAAAATAAAAGACTCTATATTTGATCATAGATATGTATATTCAGAAATAGGATATAATTTGAGACCGCTTGAGCTACAGGCAGCAATTGGCATCGAACAACTAAAAAAAATTCCACTTATGAAAGAAATTAGAAATAAAAATCATAAATTATTGTATAATATATTTAAAAAATATGAAGAATTTTTTATTTTACCCCAAAAAACAGAATTATGTGTGCCCAATTGGTTTGCATTCGCCCTAACTGTTAAAAATAATAAAATAAAAAGATCAAATTTTTGTAAATATTTAGAAGAAAATAAAATACAAACAAGACAATATTTTGGTGGAAATATAATGATGCATCCAGCATACTCTGAATTTGATATAAATTTTGATGAATATGAAAATGCAAATAAATGTATGGAAAATACATTTTTTCTAGGCATCGCACCAAATATAACAGAAAAACAAATTGACTATATAAAGAAAATGGTGGATAAATATTTTGACATATAAAAATATTTTTTTAACTGGTGGGTCTGGAACTCTTGGAGCAGAATTGCTTAAAATAAATAATACAATTATAGCACCGTCTAAATATAATTTTAATATAAAAAATCCAATTAGTAAATTAATGAAATATATAAAACAATATAATGCAGATCTTTTTATACACGCAGCAGCATATACAGATCAAGTTAGGGCAGAGCTAGAATGCGACAAAGTAAGGAATATAAATATTTTTGGCACATTAAATATTGTAAATTTATGTAATATTTTGAATATACCATTAGTATTTATCTCAACTAGTTATGTATTTGATGGCAAGAATCCACCATATAATACTAATAGCCCTATTAATCCAATTAATATATATTCAATAACAAAGGCCGCTGGCGAATTAATAGTCAAAACGTATTCTAATTCAATGATAATAAGGACCAGTTTTATTAAAAATAAATTTCTCTATGAAAAAGCATGTATAGATCAATATACAAATAGGGATTATGTAGATATTATTGCTCCCTTAATATATGAAGCATGTTTAAATTTTAAGTCAAATACTATTATTCATATAGGCACAGAAAGAAAAAATATGTTTGAATTGGCAAAAAGAAGAAAAATAAATGTAGAAAAAATGAATATTAAAAATCTTTTACATAAAGTGCCGAAAGATGTATCATTTAAGGAAAAAAATGGTAAATTTGTATAATGAGGTCAAATACAAGAATATCATGTGACAATGCTGTGAAAAAATTTACAAAAATAATAAATCAAAATATATTAGAAAATAATATTCTATTATATGTTGGAATAGCAGGAGATCCACCTGGAGGAGAATATAGTTATTTATTTCCAAAATTTAATATATTGACAATAGACGTTGATGAAAAATGGCATCCTGATATAGTAATGGATATTACCAAGACTGCTTTGGAAAATAATTCTATAGACTGTGTTGTTTGTGTACAAACAATAGAACATATTCCAAATATATGGGACTTGCCCAATGAACTTTTTAGAATATTACGACCTGGTGGATATGCAATTATAGATTGTCCATGGAACCATCCATATCATCCAGAGCCGCCTAGCTTTGGTGATTATTGGAGGGTGTCAAAAGATGGTATGAAACAACTTTTTAAAAATAAATTTAAAATTATAGAAATAATCATGGATGAATATAACACTTCTGTGTTTTTAAGGAAAAATTAATGAATTTTATACTTGACTTTGATGATTTCCATTATAAGTCTCCAGAAAATTGTCTAAGTACCATTTATAAATTAATTAGCAAAATACCAAATATTAAATTATCGTTATTTACCGTGCCAATGTTAGATGGATTACCTATTTTTGAAAATAAAAAATGGTGTACTGAACTCATGTATTTAATTGAATCTAACAATATTTGTCTTTGCCCGCACGGACTTACTCATTCAATGTTAGAGTTTCTGAATCTAGATTATGATCAAACTTGTGACAGTATATTAATTATGGAAACCATATTCGAAAAATCAAATCTACCAATAGTTCCAGTATTCAAAGGACCTAATTGGGGTATTAATAAACAGGTAATAAAAGCATTGCAAAATTTTGAATATACACATATTTATAATCATCTAGATTATAAAGGATTAGAACAGACCTCGGACAAAATTAAGTTTATATATTATGACTGGAATCTTAAAGATGAATTTGACCCTTCTTTATCAAACAATAAATATATAATCGCACATGGACATACGTGGAATGCATGTAATAATGGCATAGAACAAATCTCAGACAAAATTCTAGAATTTGATAAAATACATAAACCAACTTATTTATTTGTAAATGAAATATAATATGTTGCCTTTAGTATCTTGTATAATACCAACTAAAAATAGAAGATTCCTTCTTTCAAAAACCCTAGATTATTTGTATAATACCAAATATCCTAATTTGGAAATAATAATTATTGATGATAATTCAACGGACGATACCCAACAATTTTGCAAGAACTTATCGAATATTAAATATATACACCTTGAAGAAAGTTCTAATTCTGTATCTATTCCGCGTAATATAGGCATAAGTCATAGTACGGGTAAATATATAGCTCATGTTGATGATGATGTATTTTGTTTACCGAATAAATTTGATGTACTTGTCAATTGTTTAGAAAATGATAATAAATTATCGTTAGCTTATGGCAATCGAGTAAATTGTAATTGTTCGGTTATTAACGATGAAATAATTATAATAAATATGGAAGATATAAAATCATCTGGTTGGAATCCTAAATTAACTTGGGGTGTTGACGGAGGACAATATATTTATAGAGCTGACGTTTATGAACATATACCTTTAGTATTTAGTCGTCGTGGATGCGATTGGGAGGTTGCAAAGTCTATAACGAGTTTTAATTCCAATATTGGTTATGTTAATGAACTAGTTTGTATGTATTTATGGCATGAAAATAATAGGTCAAATTTTGAACAAACTAAAAGAGACATAATTTATCCACAAAAATTTGAAAAATATTTTAAATTTAAATTAGATTTACCAAAATATGTCTAAAATATTATTAATTAACCCGCCTTTTTATAGTTTTATAGGTCTAGAACAAAATTATGTATATAATTTCGGAAAAGGTATAATATAATGCTAAAAAATAAATTTAGTATATTAGTGCCCGTTTATAATAATGATGAATTCTTACGTCCTTGTTTGGAGTCGATAACGGACTTTGCTCACGAACTTGTCATTTTAGAGGGTGGTTGGAATCCGGCATTGTCCATGCGTTCGACGGACAATACCCTTTCAATTGTGGAAGAATTCCGACAAAGATATGATAAAATTCGAGTTGTGTATTATAACGCTATCGAGGGCGAAGACCATCGGACAAATACGTATAATCCTACAGTGCTTTTTAATCAAATAAGAGCCAAACAACAAGCGGTTAAGGACTTGACCGGTGATTGGATGATGATGGTAGACTCGGACGAAATTTACAGGCCCGAAGATTTGATTAAATTAGACAATTATCTTTATAATTTAAAAGTTACGGAAGAATATTTCGTATGCAGAATCCCGGCTTTTGTCTTTTACTTTGACTATTGGTTTGGAACTAGAGAATATTTTACGAGGATAAGTCGTATACTAGAGTCACCTTGTCAATTAACGTGGGAAGATAGTGTATTGCCGCCAAAAAATCGGGCTATAAACCAAATGGACTTAGATCCAGATTTAATACTTATGTATCATTACGGTTATCCTACGTTGTCTAGAGTAAGAAATAAACTAAAAATGTGGAGGGGGGATGTGACAGATGTCTGGTTTAAAGAGTACGAAAATATAATGAATGATAAAATGTCTAGTAAAAAATCGGGAAAGACTTTTTATAAACCGGGTCAAAATTATCACTTATTTGCTAAAAGTTTGGGTTATGGTCAGGCATTCGAATATTTTACAGGCACTCATCCTGAGTGTATGAAAGGTATAGTAAATATATGAGTTTAGAATTTTTGCGTCAAATAAATGCCTGGAGTCTTCTAGATCAACAAAAAATTGATTTTAAATATGACGACTTTGGTTGGTTTAATGCAGAAGGATTAGTTGATTGGTTGATAGCCGAGCTTCAACCTGAATTAATAATAGAAGTTGGTTGTTATAAGGGTAAGTCAACTATATACATTGGACAATTAATTAAAAAAATGGGTCTAAGCACTAAAATGATATGTATAGATACCTGGCTGGGTTCTTGCGAACATATGTCTGAGTCAGATTCCTTTCATCCATTTAAGCTTTATGGGCAATTTTTATTTAATATTAAATACTGTCAATTGAATAACGTAGTTATACCCTTACAACAGACTAGTGCAAATGCGGGGAGAATACTTAAAAAATTAAATATTAAATCTAATCTAATTATTTTAGATGGAAGTCATGAATATGAAGATGTTTTATTAGATTTAAGTTTATTTTCTAAACTTTTAAGTCCAGGGGGAGTAATTTTACTTGATGATTATAATAGTTGTTGGACGGGCGTGACTAGAGCAATTGGCGAATTTATGTTTAGAAATGGCAAAAACTTTACATTTAAAGATTTCGGAAATAATACATGTGCGATACAACTAAAGGAGGCATAAAATGGACAATAGGGACAAAATGGACAATATGGACAAACCTATGTATAAGTCATTAACTAATCAAAGTACGATACCAGGAACTATAGGAGCTATTTTACTCATGTTGGGTGAACCGCTGTCTAAAGGCGTGGTGCTAAGTCCTTTACAATGGGTGGGTTATATCCTAGTGTTAGTGGCGTTACCTATGTACGTAGTGGGTAGCCGTCGAGCGCGGGGAAAAATAATCAGTCAACTTGTGACACAAAACGTGCAATTAACTGAATTAAACAATAATGTAAAAAAATAGTTATTAAATAATATTGAATAATATTGAATAGTTCTTGGAGGTTTTAAATTCTGCCCAAAAATTGGAGGGTCTAACTTGTGATTTAATGTGTAAATGTAAAATGTTAGAGGTCTTCAAGTCCGTCCAAAAATGTTAGGGGAGGTAAGAAACACCCTTGACCCGAACGGACGTTCGGTATCTACTCTGCTCCTAGGGGATACCACCCCTAACCCGTTCATTGCCAACGACTTACTTGTTGAGATCATGTTGCGATAGCGAAGCCGGGGTTGAGATTGGATCTCAGAATCATTTTCAGCAATCGGCATTTTGAGGGAATGGCATCGGGCAATAGGATAGGGTGAGGGTACGCTCAACCGGAGCGTGCCAAGCGAAAAACCGGAGGCAAACAAAATGCAACCGATCCACCAGAACCGCAGCGGGTTTACAAATGCACAATTTGCGAATCTTCTGCGTGCTAAGGCAGCAATAGGCCGTCGGAGCGCATGCGCACAAGAACGGATGGCCGATGCTATCGAAGCGGGTTTGATTCTAGATAGCATGATTCCCGATGCTATCTACACTTGCCAGTCTCGCGCAAGTACCACCCCACAAGTCGGTTATCTGGACTGGCGCGCAACAGGCCAGAATCCAGCAATTCCCGGCGGGATGGATCATGTTCCTGCAAGCGAGGCGATCCTCAGCGCCCATTGCCTTGCCCAGCTAGGATCTCCCATGCTGGGCCGGGCAGGCCATCCTTCGGTTGAACCCGATGCTACCACGCTCAAAGTACTTCAAGATGCGATGGCAAAGGCGGAGGCAAAGGCAAAGGCAAAGGCGGAGGCAAAGGCAAAGGCGGAGGCAAAGGCAAAGGCGGAGGCAAAGGCAAAGGCGAAGTAAACCGGCACGGCCGCGCCGACTGAGGATCGGCGCGGCCGTGCTCTTTGCCCATGTACTGAGATTGAATCTCAACAACGTATGGCTATTCGACCTGTCAAGTCCATGTTTCGACCTGTCAAGTATTGTTATAGACTAGTCTTCCCCCATGAGAAAAATTCCCCAGTTTTTTGACATGCCTAGACATGTCTGAACATGAATGACTTGACGGGAAATACCGACCTGACAGTCACCAGGCCAAAATACAATTGTCTAAAATGTGGTCATGACCATAGTCAATAAGAGTTTGACTAGTCAAATAATTCACTAAGTTGACTACTGCGCAGCGCCGATACTAATGGTAGATCCCATGGTGGGGTCAGATAGTGGTTGGTCAACTAGGAGGTGGTCATGAGTTTAGTCCAGTGTGAATTGTGTCTGGCTGTGTGCATGGACAAGAATCTCGTCCCCGTCCGACTCGGCTGGATGGACGAAAGCAAGTTGCCCAAGGACGTGACCGCACTGGTCTGCCCCGAATGCAGTCAGATCTACCAGGACGAACTCGGCAGGCGACAGGACGAGCAGGCGTCGGAGACCAAGGCCGAACGGGCAATGGAGGACAGCTACTACGGACAAGAGGAATACCAGGACGAAGACGGAGTATAGTCAATCACCAAGTATAATAAGGAGACAAACAATGTACGTCACTGACCTAGAGGCAATGTGGTACGCATTGACCATATTTCTCCTGTGTCTACTCTGGCGACCAAGACATACAAAAGGTGGTCGTAGTCGCTGGTAGAATCGGGTCGGGGTTGTATCCACCGTGGACCAGTCAGCGCCTTGTCCGTCATGACCCACCACCGTCCAATGAATTTGTCCAGAAATGTCCACTGTTTTTGTCCACTGTTTTTGTCAACTAATGCTTGTATTTAGACTAGACCTACTTACACCTGATATGTCGAACAAAGTGCTTGGCCGACTGCATCATCTGGCCGATACTCTCTTTGGCAGCCGGATAGGCCGGACGCCAGCTAGACACAGGAGGTTGACCATGGACACGTTATTCGCCATGCGACTGGCCGAGGAACTGTCCCGACAGGGCTTCGTCGGCAATGAGCGGGGACTAGCACAGGACCTGACCCGCACCCTGATCTCAGGACTAGGACCAGATGTGATGGACACGCGCCTGAACACCATCTTCCTCCTGACCAGGACTATCCTCATGCTCCAGACGGAGATAGAGGATCTGGTCGGGTAGACACAGACAGCAAGGAGGTTTTGACATGTACGATCAAGTCAACAAGGAATGGGTCTGTGACTTGTGTGGGACCCGTCAACCACATGACCAGGACATGATGTATGTGAGTTTCGAGCCCTTGCCTGACGCCGACAACCCCCTCATCGTGGACCTATGCCGACGCTGTCAACGAGCGGCCATCAAGACCAGGATGAGGTTTGCTGGGGTCAAATTCTAGACGGAACTTATGTGGTCCAGCCCTCAATTTGTCCAATTTGGACATGACGGAAAAAGTCATAGTCACGTCCAGACCGGCCTGACGTGTCGGGACAAAGACCGGTCTAAGACCAACGCTAGCAATTCCAAAGACCTGACGGGGGAAGACAGCGTCCTGACACCAGGGCCAAAATAAATAGTCATAAAACATGTCATGAAACATGTCCAGTCTTTAGATAAGGTATTGGACAAGGTATTGGACAAGGTATTGGACTATGACCATGACAACTTGCTCTTTTCGTCTGGTCGGAAAGAGGTGTTGTAGTCCAAATAGGGGATGGTACTCTGGGATTGCAGCCGGAGAGCCCGGCTGGAGTAGACTAGAAGGAGGTGTCAGATGGATCAGACAATCGAATTGGACTGCGCACCTGGATCGCCCCGACCGGGTGATTTGATCGACGGCGTCATCCAAGGGACGGGATTGAAGGAACGAGATCCTGTCTCGACCTTCTTCGGCAACTGGACCTGGGATTACTCGGACGTGCCGCCAGAGGACTGGTTGAAGGCTCAGCCGGTCCTCATGGAGCGAGTCAAGTCCCTCTACCGTCGGGGTTTGATCCGGTACGGCAGCTGGTAGACAGCAACCACGGGGGCCTAGTCTAGAGACTGGGTCCCCAAGAGACTGGAAGGAGTTGACATGCTATTCAGACTGATGTACTTCAAGGACCAGAGACCGGACGAAGGGCTGATCTCTGGATTGCCATTGCCGAAGGATGAGGACGGCATCGTGCGAGACAAGATGTTCGAGGACTGCTCCTTCCACCCGAACTGTCAAGACGTGCGGTTCGTCCACTGTTCGTTCAAGAACTGTGACCACCCGCCAGCTAGCGAAATGGCCGAGTAGCTGACGAGGCAAGAAGGAGACCCGACATGTTCCAGGCAGGACTAAGTACGAGATTGCGTCACGCCGCCAGGCTGGTTGACCCCAAGATGGTGAGTCACCAACCGGTCGTGACCACGGATATGGTCTACGAGTTCCACGGACGAAGGTTCGGCAATCTGTTCCACAAGATGCTGTTGACGGGCGGAGCGGGTCAGGTGATGTTGAAGACGGGGACACTCGCCGCCGACTACCATCACTACAAGACCATCGTCAAGTTCTTGAGGGACAAGGGAGTGGGCGAGACGGGACGAGTGAAGGAGTTGACGATGGCAATGACCAGAACCACCGGTCCCACGGTGAGCGATTTGGTCCAAGACGCACTCCGACAGGTCCATGCCAAGCACATGGCGGACAACGCCCGTCTTGGTCGCTAGCCGATGAAGAACGGACCCGGTCTGAAAACTGGGTCCGTTCTTCGTCACAGTCCATCAATGACCAATTCTGGTCATGACGGCAGAAGTCACGGTCCAGACACCAGGCCGGAAAATAAACGGTCTAGACTGTAGAAGTCATAGTCAATGGTCAAAGAGATTTCGACCAGTCGGATAAAGAGTTTGGTAGTCATGCTCATGGTGGTAGGCTGTTCTTGTGGCGGGAGAGATGCTCCCACCTGGTCTCTGTTCAAGTCTAAGGAGGTAGTCATGGCCCTGAGCATCACCCACGTCCGGTCCCTGCTCCATCCCGAGCGCCAGGACTGGATCGAAATTGTCACGAGTGAAAAGCCGGACGCAACCATCCGAGACGCGCTGAAGGCGTCAGGGTTCTGGTTCGACGGACCACGCAGGTTGACCTGGTCGGGTGAACGCAGCAAGTTTCCGACCGCTCTCCTACCCCTGGTGGTCAAGGGCCAGAAGGTCTAGTCCTATCAGGACGAGTCACCCAACAAGGGGATGGGGTCAAGTCCCCATCCCCAGGAGGTACGGTCATGCCCGAGTACGGAGTCACGGCTACTAATGGTCACGGGACCAAAGTGGTCAGGAAGGGACTGACTAGTCTCATGCAAGCTCAAGGGGAATGTCTCAGACTCAACATGCTGGACAAGGGGTATGTCCATGAGGTATGTTGTGTCCTTCCCGGTCAGAAGGTGGAGAGGTCCAGTCTCACGGCTGACCTCAAGCGCGTCACCATCGGTCTTCACCGCCACATTCACCGTCGCAACATTGCGGACAGGTAGGAGGTCGTCATGTTCATACCACTCGTTGGGACTAAAGTCAGTTTCATGGACTTTCCCCATTGGTCTATGTCCAATGGAGTCATCACGCACGTAGACCGTCTGACATTCACGGTCAGAACCATGGACGACAGCAGGGAACCAGTCATCATCACTTTCCCGCGTGGTGGTACTCAGTGGGACATTGACCACGAATTCCGACACGGTCTGAACACGGTCTGAACACAGTCTGAACACGGTCTGAAGGAGGTCTAAGCTCATGACCATGCAAGAAGCCCTCAGTCTAAGACTGAGTCAGGTGATCTACGACGGTCAATTCCGTAACAGGGACCATAGTCCCCGTCGATGGAGAGTTAGTGGGAAGACCCAGATCTGGAAGACAAGACCAGGGCAAGTAAGAATTCCGCTGAAGTCTGGACCGTACACATTTGGTTACTTGACTCAAGACAACATGTCACAGTTCTTTCTCTCTAGTCAAGAGGCGTCAAGAAAGCGCCAAGGACAAGTCAAGTTTGGTACTTGCTAGACACGAAAATGGTGCTAGAATGGAGATGAGTAGAGCGGATTGACCACTCTAATCATGGACCATTGATGAAAGAAGGAGGACAAGATGTGGACGAAGGTGTTGGCGACTCTGTACGAAGTCAAGGGAGTTCTGACGGGTATTCTGACTCGTGATCCTGACCAGAAGAATATTCGAGACTTATGGTACGATGTCAGAGACGCCATCAATCAGATGAAAGACATCGCCAAGCAGACTCCTCCCAGTCAGCAGACCGCCACCTGGGAGTGCGTCCTGCTCAAGTATCGAGACGAACACACCGGTCTCACCCTGTTGGACTTGTGGTTGTGGAAGGTCACCAGTATCGAACGATACAGAGCCGTGACGGGTGTGAGTATGGACGGAGCAAAGGATGCGGTCAAAATCCTTCAGTCCAAGTGGGAGACGTACCTGAGCCAGACCGGTGACCTGGACGTAGTCAAGGAAGCCCTACAACGAATCACCACTCAAGGACCATTCAAGTCGGGACAACTGTCCTAGTTCACCAGGACGGGTGTGGATGTCGCACCCGTCCTCTTTTTTTTGACATTAGCTGTGTCCAGTCCAAATAGTCCACTATCTGTCTTATAGACATGGTCTATTTCATCGGGCAAGTCAAATTTTCCCCAATTTCCCCCAATTTTGTCCAATTTTCCCTAATTTTGACCGTTTGCGGATAATCCCCATACTATACTTGCAGTCTAGTCCATTGTGCGAGAAGATGAGAGTGCGAAGCACCATATTGTAAGTATAAGTACGAATGTCCCGTCCAGACCCATCGAGGTACTAGGACTGTTCAAAAATCATAAAGTGTCATACGGCATAATAAGTTGGACATAGTCCACTTCTGACAGCTTCTACATTATACTGCATTCTGACCGGACAGACTCATGTACAAGTATAATGGGGTAATAATCCGGTCACATACCGGGGGTCAGAGGGCATTTTTGACCCTCGGATGGACAAAACCATATACATACAGGACTTGTCAATTTTTACGTTTTTGTCCAATAAGGGGTCAAAACCCATTCTCGACCATTTATAGGAAGGTAGGATTTTGTTACTGCAAAAATAGACAAGACTAGTCTATATAACAAGTTAGCTTTTTTGTCCAAGGTTTGTATTTTTGGACACTTGAATTATATGTCCGTAAATGTTTACTTCATCCGGCAAGTATAATGATGAAATTCCATGTAATGGTCCAAAAAGAGCTAAAATGACTATTAGTCATGTGACTAGACGGAGCAAAGTCAAGACCGGTCAATAGAGCGGGAAAATACGGCATAGAATTTAGACGGTAGTTTACCCTTTAGTCATGACATGTCTAGTCTGGTCGCGGCTAAGTTATGTCTTTATAATCAATTATAGAGTCACTGTCTAGTCCTTTTCTATTACCAGCGAGTAAAGAATTTGTCCAAAAATTGACTAAAAAAAATGAGGTGTTTCATTTTAGAACAACCCCCTTCACA
>Ga0209518_1002435_pt1 | contig 17414 bp, 31 predicted proteins | sample RifGroB1_FD_183993 | JGI IMG/M metagenome (GOLD analysis project Ga0209518, IMG submission 183993) | Groundwater microbial communities from Rifle, Colorado, USA - Groundwater B1 (SPAdes) (version 2) | ecosystem: Environmental > Aquatic > Deep subsurface > Groundwater | place: Rifle, Colorado...
GCGCTGGAATACAGTGCCGATAGCGAGGTAGCCAAGCCTCAACATGTCATCTATCTCCGACCGGCTGAATGATGAGTTGTATCCGAACGTATCCAGCGGATCATGTACCACACGATACGGCCCGCCGAATGCTGTGCCGCTAATGATGCCGCGCACTCTACGGGCGCGCTTGTATTCCCGACGGTAATCCGTCCGGCATTTCGGGCAGCGCAGGGAGCGCTTGCGCATGTTGCACGCCACGCTGTACTCGTCACCGCAATCTATACAATTTTGTGTAGTTTTCTCGTGCGATCGCCTGCAGCCGCGGCTGCGCTGCTCAGCGGTGATGATGGTGATGGTCATTCGCATTCCTCCCGGTGCTCCCTGAATACTCTGTTTTCTTTGTCGAATTTTCTTTGCCATTTACGTATTGATTCCTTGTCCTTCTTCCCATCCCACGCCAGTACAATGCTCTCATCCACCAGCGCCAGGATGCGGACGCGGTGGCGGTGGCAGTACGGGCAGACCGAGGGGTCAGGATGCTTTTGTACAAAAGGATGCGGCGGGGTCATTTTCATTATGACTCCTCTCTTGATCGTGTAATTCTTGTCGCTTAATCCATCGATAGTTGTGACTATATCGCTCTGTTCTACACCAGCGCGGAGGTCAGCGGGCAGGGTCAAACCACTGTGCTCGCTCATCGAATATTAGCCTCACCTTTGCGTCTTTGATCCCATCTCGGAATTTGCGTATCCATAATTCTGTGTCACTGTAACGGGATGGTTGATTAGGCGGGTTGTAATAGCTGTCACGGTAAAGCATGAATACTTGGTCGGCGTTCTCCTCGATATGCCCGCTGTCTCGCAGGTCCGACAGCATTGGCCGCTTATCGTTGCGTGCCTCAACTGAGCGGTTGAGCTGATGCAGTACCATTACATGACAATCCAACTTCTTAGCCATAGCCTTTAGACGTTTAGTAATATTCCCTAATCGCTTGACATCATCCGGTTCTTTGTCGCTCATCAATCCCAGGTGATCGATTATCACAAGGTCAGGCCGCACATTCGCTACCGCTTGCCAGATGGTATCCGTTGTATGTTCCGATTCTGGATCGATAATCAACCTATCACCGTAGTATGACATTAGCTCATCACTTGCCTGGAATAGCCTTGCCTCTTGTTCTTCTGTCATCTTCTTGGCGCGTACATCCATCCAGGTCAGATCCACTTTAGGGCATGTCATCCTTGCCCATAAACTAACATCACTCATTTCCAGGCTAAAGTAATATACCCGCTTGTGCTCTGGACCGCTGGCGTTTCTACCGATCTGCAATGCAATAGCTGTCTTACCCATGCTTGGACGTCCAGCGATTACGCTCATGGTTTGCTTCTCTAATCCGCCTGTGTTGTTGTCCAGTCCTGGGATACCAGTCATAACATTCCGGTTCTCCTGGACTATCGCCTCAATGAACTTCAGCGCCACGTCGTTAGCAGTTTGCGGCCTGGCTGCGAGAGCTGGCTTCTCCTCAGCCATCTGCTGTACTGTGCTTCTTACAGCCTCAGCATCAAACTTTCCAATATTGATAGCCAATAGAGATAAGTTGCTACTGATAGCAGCTAAATAATTGTGCTTTGATATCTGGTTAGCATAGTCCCGCGCTCCTAAGCTGGTAGGGGTCCGGCTCACCCATTGGTATATATCCGTGGCGAGCCCTGCATCTATGCTTGCGTCCACCTCACCCTTGCCCAACTTCAAGAGTTCCCAAAACTTCTTTATGCGCTCATCTCGCAGCATCTCAGGCCGCAGCCAGCCGCATATTTCGATCACATAATCAGGCGCAATGAAGGCGCTGGCCGCAAATGCCTGCTCTATTTCTCTCTGGTTGATGTAGATAGTTTCGGTAAGTTCTGTCATGGCTACCACTCCGCTGCAGCTTTTGCTTGCCTATCGTTTGTCATATCGATAACAAATGATGACGCCGACTTCAATATTTGGTCAGGTGCATCAAATGTCAGGCCATCCTTTATCATTTGTTTGGTAACAGTATCGATAACCTTCTTGGCTTTCCCTAAATCTTTATCGCACTTGTTATATATCTGACCTAGCGGTGTCCGCCAGCGTTTATTAGCAGCCTTCGCGTCCTTCTCCCAATCTGGTAATTTGCACCCCCTCGCTTCGGCATAGGCTTTTTCAAGCTCTTCCATGTCCAGCATGAATTGGTTTTTGGGTTTCTCTTTGGGTGTCACATCGCCGTCAGGCGATGATAGCTTAATATCTTTTCTTTTAATATCTTTTAACCCGTAATCTTCCGGAGGTTTGCCGGATAACTGCCGGATAACTGCCGGATCTGTACCGTCAATAGGGTCGGGGATATTGGAGGCTGGTTCGCGGTCTTTCCGGAGGCCTACCTGATGTTTGTCGAAGTTCGGTAGGGTTATCCATAGGTCGCCCTCTGCCTCATACCATTCCACCAATCCGGCGAGATGCCATTCGATAATGTATTTTTCCATTTGCTCAACGGTGATGTCCGACCTGCGTGGGAATAGCATTGATCGAAGTAAGGCCGGATCTCCATGGGTTCTACCCTCTACATCAGCAAAGGTTATCAGCCAGGTAAATCCTAATCGGCTGGTATCATTGCAAAGATCATTGATGCGTTTATCTTTTACGACTTCGTTTATTATGATGCGTCCTCTTGCCATTTCACACCGCTATCATTTCTAGTACGTTCTGGATCGTTTGTGCTCCGCTGCGCCCGAGGCCATCATGGTGGCGCTCGTGGCAGTTGTCGCATAGCACAATCAGGTCGGTTATCAATTCGTGGTAAAGACGCTCATAAGTTCTATGATGAACCTCAACGTTCCTGCTGCTGAAGCATAGAGAACACTTGTGATCCCAGAACCCAAGTACCCACTTCCGTATCTTCTTCCAATGATCAGTCTGCAAATATTCTGTGTAAGTCATCTCCCTCCGCCTTTAAGCTCAACAGCCCCCGCGTATGTCACGCTACTCCGGCGAAGGAAAGCGGTACGCGAGGGCTGCTGAACCCACAAATATTCGTTGTTGTGAAGCGCGACAGTCTTATAAAAAGACAACCGCCTTCCTTCGCCAGTGCTTATATTATAAGCTATGCATTTATTTGCGTCAAGCATTTATTCTCCCCTCCCGTCAAGCGCGGCCTCTGCTGCTCGCTCCCTCATCACTGTGACCCGATAGCCAGAGATGACCTGGGTATAGCTCATTGTGCCAATCGATCCTAATTCCGATACAAGATTATCGACAGCTTCGCTAACTCTATCCCGTGGCGGCTCGACAAAGTCATACCACTCAAACCTGTTCGTTGTTCGATAAAATTTATTCATCTGTCTCCTCCGCGGGTGGGAGGACTGTTGCGTGCTCAGCCGCCGGTGCACGTCTCCCGGCCTCCGGAGAGCTCCCGCCACACAAAAAACACAACCAGCGATCGCCTTGCCAGTAGAGATAGCCTGGGAAGCCGCACCCGGCGCACGGGATTGGCTCTTCGATCGCGTACCAGGGCACAGGCGCCATTATCACGATCCAGGTCATCGCTCGTCTCCTGTGGCTGGCAGTGGAAATGCCATCTGAGTATTTCGAGGCATTGGCAGCGTCCCATCAACACGGGCCCGGGCCAATTCTGCTGTCTCTGGATCAATTTCAAAGCCAATGAACGAATAATCCAATTGCTTACAGACAAATAACGCGGTGCCGGCACCAGCGAATGGATCTAATACAATACCTGTACGTTTGAAGCACTCAATAAAATACCTCGCTGTTTGTTCGCTTTGTCCCCATTTATGGAAACGCTTATCGCCTCCGTCTCCTGGCAAAACGCCCAATACATTTGTCACAGGCAATCCATTAGATTTCCTATAGCACATGATCGATTTGTAGCGACTGATTATTTTTCGTGGCCAGATAATCGTCGAATTACCAGTGTTGTATTCGATAAAATCCCAAAAGTAGTTAAGCCATTTGTCAAAGTAGCCAATTATTTTGTTCTTGTAATAAGGCGGAACATAACTCAACAAGAATCCATCCGTTTTGAGAACACGCATTGCCATCTCTGGTAGCCATTCAAAAAGCGGAAGATATTCTTTGGGATATGGCGGGTCCGTGAATATCAGATCCACGCTCTCATCTGGTATCCGCTCAGCCAGGATGCGTGCATCTCCGGTAACAATTTTGTTGCGATAATCCTCTGGTATCCCGCGCCAGTCCGTCATCCCCACCGCCCCCGCTCCAGCTTATCGATCCTGTCTACAATATCATCCGGGCATCCGCCCCACCTATTCACAATTCTTTTCACCTTTGGAAGGTAGTGGCGGCAGCGGTCTGTCTCGCGCTCGCCGGGCGGCGTTATGCGCTGCCCGGGATGCGCCTCGATCCAGGTGAGGCGACGGTCTACCCAGTCCAGCTCTCGCTCCCAGCGGTCGGAGCCGTGGCGGCCAGAGAGGTCGCTCCATAGATAGAACAGGAATGTGGGTATTCCGAATACCAGGATGATGGCGATAGCCAGGTAGAGTAGAGAGCGTAGGTCTGTCATACTACGCCCCGGATGCTCACGCTCGGCTTGCCCTCCTTGCGGAATGGCATAATTTCGGGATGTCCAGCGGCATATCCTTCTAGCGCTTTTGTATCCCAGGTCACCCGTGGTTTGCTCCAGACGGCCTGCAAGAACTTACCTTTGACCGTCGCACCTTGCAACACAACGGCATCTTTGATCTCGGCTTCCAGGCTTTCCATGCCGCCCTGGACAGATTCAAGCGTAGTCTCGCGCTCGGCTTCGATGTCCTCTAACTTAGCCTTGATCTCTGGCGTCAGCACATCCTCACGCAATTTGTCAAATTGCAAATTAATAACATCGAAGTGTGATTGCAAGTCAGCCAGTCTGTCTAATTTTTCAACGATCTTGCTCATGTTTCTTTCCTCCGTTTAGGGTCCAATAATTATAGTGATCGGCGTGGCTGTCGGCTGGCATGCTTTCGGCTCCGGCCCGCATGCCGTAGGCGCAGCGGTCGGTAGTGGGCGCCCAGGCTCGACATCGTGCCGCTCACGGCTCTGCTCACGCATGACCAGCGGCGCGAACTGGCGCTCGCACTGGATATAACGTTGTATGGGTAATTCCTGGATCGGGTGGCCCATGATGCTTCCGGCCTCCCAGATGTACCAGCCATCATGAATTGGTGCAAATTGTGCTCCCCACATGTTGACGCCGCCGAAGCTGGATGGCTCATAGTACAGCCAGCGCATCTCGTAGACGCGCTCCGTGCTATCGAAGAATCGCTTGACACGCGCCCAGCCATACCAGGTCGAGTGCTCTGGCCCCAGGTCGGTATAGGCTCGCATCTTACTGCAATCAAAACCGTATGCTTTGGGTTCGGTCTCGATCTCCCCGAGCGGGGGGTAGGGCCAGGGATAAGCCCCGGCTACGGTTACGTCTCCAGCTGTGATCCACAGCCAGAGGAAGAACGCCGCTATAGTGGCGCATAACACAATTACAGTAATCTTCCAGGCTAAACTTGTTTGTTCCATATCCCCTCCACGTAATCGTAAAATACTTCCAGGCGCTTGTCGTAGCCCGTGGCAAAATCCACCCGTGCCATCATCTCCGCCTGCTCGATGGCGTCGTATTCCTCCCCCTCTTGGCTGTAGTAATCCTCGATGAACTGCAAGCGCCGCTCCAGGTCGATCAGCCGCCTCGTGCGCAAGACGAGCGCACTAGCTAGCGCCGCCGTAATTCCGATGGCGATGCCTGCGAGGGCGGCGCTAGTCACCTTCACCCCTCCACCACTTGGGGGCTTCGCCAGGGTATTCCTCCCATAGACTAATTTTCGCTGAGTATCTTGAAGCGCAAAATACCAGAAACGCAGTAATGAAAATTAATCCACCAACGATTCCAACTCCTAAAGTACAAAAGATAGTTGGGTTTATTTCCATTTTGTCGGCCTCCTGCAATTCGTTTCGGTTAGTAGTGAAAAAGTGCCCATTATCGAATTGATTCCAATGTTTCAGTCGGTGGATATAAAAAATGTTGTAGCTCAGCAATCTCGTTATCTATTATTTTTGTATAGTCATCAGTATCCGACTTTTGTTTCCGAATCCTGATAAGCCATTCGAGTCGCTGAATGCGGCTCTGTCTGAGTTGGTCTAAATAATTTGTCATGGCCTCCTTTTCAGATATTGGTGCTAGGATAGTGTGCTCGGACACACACTATCCTGTTACTGTACCCGCACATGGCGGGCCAGCTGTTGGGGCGGCTCCCTGCTTTGCTGGCTCGTGCCAGTCCTGAACGATATATCCAAAACGTAGCAAGGATGATCTCCGTATCCAGCCTGGCGGTGTGCATACCGTTTTCCAGGCTGGGGATATTTTCATAGCATGCACGCCAGCCGCTCTGACTTGCATCCACCGATTTCTCGGCGGAAGATCTCCTCCTACACATGGTAGGCGAGGCTAGTTTGAGGCGGGCCAGGTCGCTACCGATGCTCGATGCTACGGTGTATCCGTCCACCGCCAGACGACTTCAGTAATCCCGCTAGGGGATGCAAGCCCCGAGCTACGCCTCACCGACGACGGCCCCTCGCTGCCGCCTCAGTGGACCTGCCGGAATCTGCCTCCGGGTCATCCGCTACCCCCTACAACGGAGCGAATACTAGTCAGGCCCGTTCGTCTTCTTCTCACATAATCACGATTTGCTGTTCGACATTCTTCACAACGACATTGATAACGTTTGTACATTGTTATGCATCCATGAGTTACATTGCGGGGATGATGTATTTTCTGATGGCAAGATATGCAAAGAATGTCACATTTAGCAAGTTCTTTTTTCATTCGATCAGAAGACCAACTCCAAAAACTGTGAGATATTTTCTCTTTAGGATTTCGATGATGTAAATTCAAGTTTTCCGTTGATCCGCAAAGTTCACATTTCTTTTCCATTAGGAAACAATCTCTGCGTTGTTGTATCCATGATCTTTGATATTCTCTCTGTTTATTTTGATCTTTATATGGCATGATTATCCTTTCAGGCCCAATTATTAAGGTGCTTGCCTGCCCACAACGTCCAGTCAGGTCTGCCCGAGGCGTTGCCGGTTACTCCGGATTTGGGGAATTCATCCCGCTAATGCGGCGCAATGACGTATGAGCAGGCTTGTCCTGTCACTGGGGGCGGTGGAACTATCCGCCCCCGTTTGTAAGGTGCTTGTCTGCTCCACAGCGTCCCGTCAGGGTCGGGAGGGGTTCACCCTGTGCGAGGTAGTCGCCTGATCTCCGCCTTGACCTCCGGCTGCACACATTAAGACGCATTAGCAGACCTGTCCCTGTCACTAAAACCACGTACACCACGCCGGCCAGCATAGGATCAGCCACCAAATGAGGCCGACCAGCAGCAGGCCGAGAACGAGGGCGAGGGTGGAGAGGAGGTTACGCATTGTTCTCCCTCATCGCCTCCAGCAGCGCAGCCGCCAAATCCCGCAGCCGCTCGTCCGCCGCGTTGGCGGCGAGGTTATGGATTAGGCGCATAGGTAACTTCTCTGATAATGCGATTAATACTGGTTAGACCTACGCCATACATTTCTGCAAGTTGGGGTTGATTAAAATTCCTGTTTCCGTATAATTTTCGTATATCCGTAGCATCTTCATAATTGAGTCTTTTGTATGTACCCTTGGTTCGATCTTTATTTACTGCATCTTGACGGTTATCGTTGCGATCTCCCAAGAATAGGTGGGTGGGATTTACACAATGCCTAACATCACAAGTATGAAGAACACAAGCGCCGTCGGGGATGGGTCCAATTATCCATTCATAAACCAGTCGATGAGCTTGCCGCACCTTGCCGTTGATCTTGTAAAAGCCATACCCAAAATTATTCAACGTAGACGTCCAAGGCCAGCAAGATGGCGTCTTATTGACTTTATTCCAAAATCTATCCTCAACAGATAAACCCAGAGTGGGCATTATTCTTTCAATGCCTCGGGTTCTTCTTCCCTGCCTAGTATCTGTCCAACCCGTTGGCGAGTGAGACCCCAGCGTTCCCCGATCTCTAAAAGCGAAAGACCCTCGTGTTGCAATCGCAACATATCTGCTTTGCGCTCTGCGAGAGCCTTTTCATAGGCCGCCTGGAATTGTTCAAAAGTTTTGTAGTCCATCGGTAAAATCTCCTGAATGATAGTATAAACCCGTTCGGATTATTTGTCAATACCCTTTTCAGAATATTGACTAAAACCTTACAACTCTGGTAATATATACCGTAGGGAATAAAAACCCAGGAGGCCAATCATGAGTAACAAAAAGGAGTTGGTGCGCTACCTGCTCCAGATCCGGCAACAGCTGGAGCTTGAGACGGTGCGCACCTGGTCGCAATCTGATCTGTCCGAATATCTGGACATCCCGGAGCAGACCATTACCCATCTACTAGATCCCATAGATTCCCGTATGCCTAGCCAAGCGAACGCCGACCGTATCGCCATCGCCACCGGCAGCAATCGTATCCACGAAATTACTGGGACTAGGCCAACGCCAGAAGCTGATCCAGATTATGCACGGTTTCTGCGGGTCTACAAAACGTTACCCCCTGATGAGCGTAAGGCATTACGCCAGGAAATGCGAGACTGGTTGGGCCGCTTTCAGGAAACGCTAGCTCTGGCAGCATAACTTACCGGTCACACAACTTGTGCGCGGGGCGCAGTTAACGTCTCTATTGGCTGCGCCCTTGCACTTTAACTGTAACAAATCGCGCAATTGTGCGTTTGTATAGACAACATGGATAACGAGCTTGCTGAGCTGTTATGGCTCTGGTGGGGGCTGCCTCCGCTGCTCCGTAAATATTTCTTGCTAAAAATTTACTGGATAAAATTGTTTCGGCGCGCCAGGCCGATACCATACCTCTGATCGCCAGGGAGAAAACCCCTGGCGGTTTTTATTACCGGTCGTTTCACGAACGGGGGAATTTACCTATCAATATTGAAATACCTATTGACAAAAATCTATTGTTCGGTTACAATATTTTTGTAAATATCAACAAGGTGAAATCATGCCCAACCTACCCCGCGGCCGCCGCCGCACACAACAGAACGAGGCGCAGAGAGTGATAGATGACCTGCGCCGCCGCCACCCGCGATGGTACGCGGCGCTGGCTCGCCAGCAGCGGCATCATCGGCTGGTGAATTACATCACCCTCCGCCGCCTGCGGGAGTGGTATCCAGAAGATAAGGAGAATTGAATGAACACAATCATCGTCACCCGCCACAAGGGGCTAGTCGAATGGCTAGCCCAACAAGGAATAACTGGGCAGGTCATCTCTCATGTAGATGACCCCTCCCAGATCAAGAGAAGGGTAGTGTATGGCATTCTACCCTTCCACCTTGCCTCCCAGGCCTTGGCAGTAGTGACCGTCGACATGCCAGGGCTTAAGCCAGAACAAAAGGGGGTAGACATTTCCCCCGCTGAGATGGACGCCGCGGGCGCGTCCCTGCGAGCATATATCATCCGTCCATTAATATATCATTCGTCCATTAGCGGGTGATATTGCCGCGTCGGCAAAGGCTGCCGACGCAGCGCTTTATCATGGATCTTAAGGAGCAATCTAATGGTTAACCTGAACATCAAAAAAGCAACGCCGCAATACCAGCGAATGGTGCGCCGCGGCCAGATGCTCGACCGGCTGGACGCTGACATGGCGCTGGAGAGTATCAAAGCCGAGATCATGGCGATGGCGAGCAAGCTCATCGACATCATTGGAGTTGAGAAATATGGCGCCATCATAGACGAGGTAGTGCCAGACGATGCCTCTTTTGAAATTGTCCGCGATGTCCTGTTGCTGATGGTAGAGGCGATGGAATGCGACTGCGTGTTGCCCGAGCAGAGTTGCCCGGCCTGCATCGCGGCGGCCACCGAGGGGCTGGAGGAGGGGGAGATACCATTCGAGGTGAGCCATGACTGACTGGCTGCCGTTTGTCCTGGTATGCGTGTTCATCGGTCTGCCAGCCTTCGTGCTGGCCAGCAGGGATATTCTACGGGGGAGCAAATGAGCCGCCTCGAAGGCAATCTCTTAGAGCCGCTATTATTCAATGATTGGGGAGAGATCAGCCTTTTTATTCGAGACCACCGTTGCGCCCTGTGCCGTTCATCCTTATTGCCCAATTTCGCGCCTGGACGAAGGTACACCGCAGTTTGCCCAAATTGCGGGCCGATATATTCCCACAATCACACCCACCAAGCCGATGCTGAGAAAGTTACTGATCATATTTTGTCTGGAAAAATCGAACTGAGATAGGAGGATATTAGCATGACCGACACTACACTTGCACCACGTACAATCCCATATAACCGTTTCAGGGAGTTGATAAAATCTGACAATGTCCAGGAACGCTTCCAACAGCTCTTGGACAAACGCTCCACCGAATTCCTGGCCAGTCTGCTCTCCCTGGTCAGTGCAGATGACAAGCTGCTGGAATGTGATCTGAGCACCATCTTCACCGCAGCTGCCAAGGCCGCCATCCTGCGCCTGCCCATTGCCAAGGAACTGGGTTACGCCTGGATCGTGCCATTCAAGCGCGAGGCGACCTTCATCATCGGCTGGAAAGGATTGGTGCAGCTCGCCATTCGCACCGGCCAGTATTACGCCCTCAACGCGGCTGAGATTTATGAGGGCGAGAAGATCAAAGTAGATCGTATTACTGGCGCAGTTGAGATCAACGGCAAACGCACAGGCGATGATGTGATCGGGTATATTTCTTATTTCAAGCTCAAGAACGGCTTTGAGAAGTTCTTGTATCTGACCAGTGAGGAGATCCATAAACACGCCAAGCGATACAGCAAGAGCTACGGCAATGACCGTTCTGCCTGGACCACCAACCTCGACGACATGGCGAAGAAAACGGTTCTGCGCCTGCTGCTGGGGAAATATGGCCTGCTGTCCATCTCCATGATGGACTCCGATACCGAGGATTTGCCGGTGTCTGGCGATGACCCACGCCTGGCAATGCCTGAGTTCGGCGATGTCCTGGAGGGTGAATTCGCTGAGCCGCAAGAGCAGTCCGATGAGGCCGTCCAACCCGATCCAGTCCCCGTCGAGCACGACCAGGAGTTCACCCCTGAGCAGATTTACCAGGCTGTGGTCGATGCCAAGTTGAGCGAGAACATCCACGCGGCAAGGAATACCCTGAATCATTGCACCACGGGTTACGAGACACCTGAGAGGGCAGTCGCCTGGATGAAGTCCTATCGTGGCTTCAAGGACATGGGAGGCTCAACCGAACAGGCCGCCAAGGAAGCCAACGCGGGCAACGCGCCACACTAGCTGAGCGAAGTCGAAGTATCCCCGCTGCTGCGTGACGTGACAATCACGGTATGGACATGAAATACAAAAACCGTGTAGTCAATGAAGACTAGACGCCGCGGCGGCGGGATCAGGAGGATATGAATATGATGGATTATGGTCGCAAACGAAACAATGGAATGTTCTTCCGAGCTATGGTAGCTCACGTAATTGGCATGTCTGCTGAGGATTTCGTCGATCACGAATTACGCCTTATGCAATGTGAATGGTGCCGCCTGGGATGGCCGCTGGAGGGAGGACAGCACGATTTGTTGGGTATTAAAATGCCATGCGATGCCGCCGAAGCCGCGGCGGCGGGGCAGGAGGAGTGAGATGTCAGAATTAATAAAAACTATTGAAGCTGCTTATCGAATTCTTGATGAAGACCCCAATCTTGCCATTTACATGGTGCGAGACTTTCCCGAATTAGAGAAATGGGATCTCCGCGATTTGGCCTGGGCAATGTATAAAAATACAGTAGCACGCTCAGAAGTGAAATGGTTGCTCGATACCATCCTCAATCAAATCGAAATGGAAAAAGAAAATCTAGCAGAATGGCATTCAGAGCATTATGATTGCGGAGATAATTAATGATCACCCCCGACACCGCCCCACGCCCTCGCCGCCGCAAGCGCTGCGCAGATTGCGGCCAACGGCTCGACTCAGACGCGCTGGATTGCCGCCACTGCGGCGAGCAGCTGCACCCTGGCTGCCTGCGAACGCATTGGTGCCAGGCTGCGGAAGAGAAATACAAAGTCTATGAACGCCAGAGCTGAAATCCCCCCCGAGACCGCCGCCCTGGTGCATACCCTGGCGGACGCTATGGACATCAAGGTTGTGGACATCTACTCGGCCTTGATCGTCCATGGTCTCAAGACACGGCCTGTCTTCCGGTTGATGGCTGAGGTCCGGCGGGCGGTTGCGGAGTACAAGTGCGAGGAAACGGAGTGAACCGCTGCTCGCCCATCACCGCCGCCGTAGTCGTGCTGGCCGTCTGGCTGGCGCTGACGGCGGCGTGCGTGGGAATTATTGTTTTGATGTGGAGTTTCTGTGAATAACTATCCAACTAAGCAACAACTGGATCGGATAGAAAACTGGGATTGGAGTGATCTATCTGGACTAATGGAGTTTATCAAGCCGCTTTGGGTTTATGCCGACAGCGGCTATTGGGACCAAAACGGCGACGAATACCACATATCTACTGCTGGCATGTCTGGCAATGAAATTATTATCGCCGCAATGGAGCGGAATCATATATGGTGGATGAAGTATTGGGAATTGTCAACTAGGGGTGGGCACTTTGTCTTTAAAGCACAGGCCAGACTGCCCACGTCAGGCAGCCCTCGCCAACGGGGAGGAGGCCGATGACCTGGAGCAGGTGTGCGCCAGTGGCGGAGAGCCGCGCAGTGGCAGGTGTGGTTTATAATCGAAACTAAGACATGTTGTTATGGCTTGTAACGGCTTTCTAACATGTACTCCGCAGATGTTTTGATTAGTAGGATGTTCACAGATTGGCTATACCTGAAACTCGGCAGGTGGGAGAGTGTGGGCGAATTTTTTGGCGTTCCGCGAACAACGGCTTGGCGTATTGGAAATGATCCAGACTATGAGCCAAAAGATGCTAAGTTGTGTATTAAATTCGGGATAAGGCCACAAGCCACGGTGAGAACTGTAGACGGCAGGATACCAGATGGCACAGTATCTATCGGCGCTCAGCAATGCCGGTGCAGCCAGTGGTTTATCAGCAATCACCCGAGGCGTCAGAGGTGTTTTATCTGTTCGCCGTATCGAGGCAAGAAAAGTGTGTTATAATAAAAACGTCACAGGCGCAGGGCGTTTTTTATTCGCCTCAATAGAGCCGCTACTTTGAAACGTCCTTCGTCTGTGACAAGAAGAAAGGCGAAACAAGGTAGCGGCTTTATGGAATTTACAATGACTGATTTATATCGTGGGATTGTTTGTAAGATAGAAATTGTAAAGGGCAGCAAAGTCTTGAAAACTGCTCAATATCACGCTCGCCATTTGTGGAACTTCACGCGCTATTGTGCAGTTGGCTACAACTATCGGCTTCGCAAGCAGCGCGGTGATTGGTACGGCCTCGGAAAGATGCCCAAATATCCCGGCTCATCTGGTATGTGGAAAGCGATGCATGACACCGAAGAATATAAATCAATCAATGATAGAGTAGCAAGCTATGTCCTCCGCCAGTTCGATGGCAATATGCGCTCTTGGTTCAGTAATTTAAAAAGCAATCCAAAAGCAAGACCACCCAGTTATGCCAAAATTTCTCCCCCGCTTACCTTTGAGGTTGGTAGAAATGCAAAGTTATTGGGTATGAATATATGGCGCCTATCAGCTCTATCTGGAAGTGTTGATGAAAGATATGTTTTCGCCCGTATTTATCTCCCACCGATGACCAACCCAGATCGTGTTGCATCGATCAATCTCCGTGATGGCCGTTGCGCGGTTAGCTACATGCGCCGCCAAAAGGAAAGATTCGGAAGCCAGACCGCAGGAATTGATCTAGGAATAAACCGGATCGCCACTGTTGCATTCGAGAACGGCGAAAGCATCATGTATGCTGGTGGCTTGCTTCTCTCTAAGCAACGTTATTATCAAAAGAAATTGGCAAATTGCAAACCTCCAGGGTGGCAGAAGGGAAGAGACTTGCGCGGTTTATCTGATAACGGCAAACGCTATTACCAGGATTGGTTAAGACAAAAGCGCCTGATCCTGGATAATCTGACGACTTCGATCATCAATGAATGTGTGGCGCGAGATGTTGGAACAATTGTACTGGGTAACATCAAAGGTATCCGCGAAGGTAAGGACTATGGCAAAGAGATGAACCAAAAGCTGCACGCCTGGCCATATTGGCAGATAGATCAAATGCTCAGGAATAAAGCTGAGCTGTTCGGGATCAAGATAACAACGGTCAGCGAAAAATACACTTCACGGACTTGTATGTTATGCGAACATGTCAACACCAATGGGGCTAGAAAACAACGCGGTATGTTGACTTGTAAGAACTGCGGACAGAAGATCCACGCTGATGTGAACGGCGCGTTCAATATTCTTAAAAAGTATCTCCCGGCTGATAAACAGCTTGGAGTAGTGGTTCGCTTACGGAGCCTGCCGTCAACTGGAATACCAGGGAACCGGCGAACTTCTTCGCAAATCGATCCTACTTTTAGCGCAATATTTGATTTGCGAAACTATGCAGTGGTTTTAAATCGCTGCTAGCTCTTTACAAAGAGAAGACTAGATGGATTGCAATGGGGTTGCAGTCTAGACTTCATGAGATTATGGAGTGTAAGTGTTGACACTATTCACCCTCCCGCTGCTGATTGCGGGGTTGCAGTCTAGACTTCATGAGATTATGGAGTGTAAGCCCTTATTAATTGCCAAGGTTGCAGTCTATACTTCGTGAGATTATGGAGTGTAAGATCACCAAAGAATGGGCAAAGCAACTAGCATTTCAAGTTGCAGTCTATACTTCGTGAGATTATGGAGTGTAAGGAGTGGTACTGATGACACATACAATAACTCAAACAGAGGAATTTGAAGAAGAATACTGCGATGCTTGCAATCATCCAGTATCTATGCATTATAACGACCCAAAAAATGTTTATGACCTGGAGGGAAATTATATTTATACTGCCGAGGGCTGTATGGCATTAAGTGGTTTAAGGAAGCTAAAAGGTAATAATATATATTCGCGTTGTAAGTGTCTCCATGCACAATGAATTACCGATAAAATTCCCGCAAATCACCAAAGAATGGGCAAAGCAACTAGCATTTCAATTCTTAGGTAAATTTGATTTTGCTACAATGCAGGTCCACTTCGTTAATCGTCATGTTTGGAGGATACCATTCATGACCCAATCCGGTGTTTTTATCAGGGAAACACATAAATATGCTACTGTGGATTATGAGGAAATAGAATTAGACCAAGTGTATGATCCTGTAAACCACGAAATCCATGCAATCGGCTATGGACTAAGAACCAACACACTGTTGGTATTCAAGCCAAAGCCTAAAAAGCAGGTGCTGGAGGGCATGCCGGAGTGGTATTGATCCCTTCCCCCGCCGCATACGAAACACGATTAGAATAATTTAGATTAGAACCTTGACACCGTATTTCCAGTATGCTAAACTTTAGCGTATGGAAATGCTCAATACAACACAAGCCGCAAGACGGTTGAAACTATCCCGCCAGACGATCACAAACTGGTGTCGCCTTGGTCTGATTCCAGGCGCGGAGAAGGTCGGGAGAGATTGGGTCATTCCGTCCGAATCTCTCGATAAAATCCAACCACCCAAAGCTGGGAGGCCAGCACTCAGTGAGCAATGAGGAGGCCTTCGGCCAGCGCTTCGTTGTCCCCGTTTGCCAGAGCCTTGCCTTCGGCATGTTCAGCAGCCTGGCCGGTCTTGGCACTCAGCATTACTTATTCCCGGGTGCGCTTCCCTGGGGCGGTTTTGGTGTCCTGGTCTTCCTCTGGGTCACGCCGATCTCGATGTGGTACTTCTTCACCTCGGTCAACGCCCCGCACCTGCTGCCTCGCCAGCCCGTTCGCCGCTTCGCCCTGGAGATCAAGTCTGATGGCGGCAGGACACGGCAATTCCTTGAGCTGCCTGTGGATGAGAGTAGAACCTTCGCTTTAGCCGAAGGTCTCGCACACGGAGCGCCGCTAACAACATCCAGATGGTCGGGCAGTAAAGGAATATTCAGCCGGTATGAGTTCGAGCTGGTGCGCGATGAGCTGGTGGCGCGGGGGTTGGCGCGCTGGAGGGGAGGGTCGCGATCGCAAGGAATCGAATTAACTTTGGTGGGTAAAGCCATCATGCGTAAGATTGCGGATGAGCCTCCCCCATTCCGCGAAGTTGCATACGCTTAATCGGTTGACGTTATTTGCATGCACATGCGTGCAAGGCAGGGCGGGGTGGTTCTCGCTGCTGCTGGAATCGTAGTATAATCCCCGCGGCGACGCCCCCCTCGTCGCTTCATTTGCCAGCCCGCTTGTCCCCCTCAAGTGGGCTGGTCTAGTTTACGGGGCATCCGTGGTGCGATACCAGAACTGTCCACGCACACGCTTCGTCCCGCTGTTCGTGAACGCTCCCCCCTGCGGCGTGGCATTGAACGAAACGGTGGCGCTGCTAACTGCCATAGAGCCAATGCCGAGTGCATACGTCCCATTATTCATGATCCAGGGAATAAAATAGACATTAATGCTACTGGAATTGGTGTAAGGCAGCGTGAACGTGGCGACGGTGTCATCACTTACCCCGCTCAGGTCAAACTCGACGTGTACTAAATCGCCGTTCCGCTCATAAAAAATATATTGCGCATCGAACGATGACCAACCATCGATAGTCGATGTACTGGAATAATCCGTCCAGGGCACAGAGATGGGGGAATCGTATCGCTCCATCCGCTCCAACCGCCGCTCCAGGCTGAGATAGTCGCCCAGGATACGCTCGAGTCGCGCCTCAACCTCAGATGGCATCTTCCACCTCAAAGCGCGCCTGGATATTCTCCTCGCCCCGTTTATTCACATCCACGCGCACCGACCTGACCAGCCCGTCCAACTGATAGCCGCGGTAAGTCACCGTAACGCGATCCCCAAAGTCCCAGTCGCGCCCGAACACGAACTGGTCCGTATCCAGCAAGTTACCGGAGAAGCGCAGCCGCGGCTTTCCAGCCTCCAGCGCTGCGTTGGCTGCTGCTGTCACGCCTGCCGTGGTACTCTCGTTGCGTGCATCCGCGAAGCCCTCACGCCTGTTCCAGATACTTCGAGCGATGCGCGTGGCGTCCGATACCTCCACGATCTCGCGATCGGAGCCTTCCCCCTGCCCGCCAGCGTATATATAATTAACTTCATCCGAATAGTCCAGGCTCAGGCGTGGCAGCTCCAGGTTGCCCCATTCCAGCCCGAAGATAACCGGGCTTGCGCCGCTGGTATAGGTGTGATCCTGCCCCGGCTGGCCGGTATAAGTAACCAGCTGGAACGCAGCGTCCCCGGTCTGGACGATCTCCCAATAGACATTTGTACCATTGGCCGCGGCGGCATCGGCCAGGTCAGCGAATACCCGGC
>Ga0209518_1002436_pt1 | contig 17380 bp, 29 predicted proteins | sample RifGroB1_FD_183993 | JGI IMG/M metagenome (GOLD analysis project Ga0209518, IMG submission 183993) | Groundwater microbial communities from Rifle, Colorado, USA - Groundwater B1 (SPAdes) (version 2) | ecosystem: Environmental > Aquatic > Deep subsurface > Groundwater | place: Rifle, Colorado...
AATCGCACAAGAGTTAGCAGCGATGGCGCTAGATCTTAACATCGTTATTTTTATTATGTGCCATTTAAAATCTCCTGACGCAGGACCTCCTCACGATCGAGGGGGCGAAGTGCTTGCATCTCAATTTTTTGGAAGCAGAGCTATGGAGAGAAGTTGCCACCTAATGCTCGGCATAGAAGGAAACAAGGACCCTTCTCTTCCAAAAGAACAGAAGAATGTCAGAACGATTGTGTTAATTTCAGATAGAGAATTTGGAGAAAGTGGAAGATTCCCTCTGTATTGGGATGATCAAACAGGAGAATTTAATGAGCTTTAATTCATTGCCAGATTATCTAGAACAGCATTCAGAAATTGTTTTCTACCAACAAACACGTTTCCTCCTGAAGCTTGCAGCACAAGAGCTTCGTAAGAATACTAAGCCTTCATTAAATAATTTCTATATTCGTATGCTCCCTAATGGAGATTTTGAGGTGATTGAGGAATGAATATTAACATCAAGAAACTTCACCCTGACGCTAAAGAACCCATCTATGCTACAGATGGTTCAGGTTGCTTTGATTTATTTTGCACCAATTATGGTGTTATTTCTCGTAATCACGATGTTATATTTGGGACAGGGCTTGCTTTCGAAATTCCAAACGGCTTTGTTATGCTTATTTTTAGCCGCTCAGGTGATGGCTTCAAGCATGGCATTCGTCTCGCTAATTGTACAGGAGTGATTGACAGTGACTATCGGGGGGAGGTGAAGGTGAAGCTGCATACTGATAATGAACATAAGATTATTACGAAAGGAGAACGTGTAGCACAAGCTCTAATTCTTCCTATTGAAACAGTTTCATTCGATGTTGTAGAAGAGCTTTCTGACACTGTTCGAGGTGAAGGGGCTTTTGGAAGTACAGGAAACCTATGACATTAGAACAATATTATAAAGAATTCTTTGATCGTCTAGTGAAGCGCACGACACGACGGGTAGGAACAAAAGAAGCAGCAGAGGATGTTGTACAGAATGCTTTTGAAAGGGCATTAAAATATCAAGACACTTATAATACTGAAATGCCCTTTCCTAATTGGTTTAATCGTATTCTGAATAACAGCCTGCGTCAATACAAGAATGAAGAGAAAGGATTTTCTCATTCTGAATTCAATGAGGAAGCTGTGGGGGGAGTTGCTTGTCAACAATATTCTAATAAGCTATGGCAACAAATCCAAAATGAATTAGATGATTACGAAGAAAGTCATCAAGAAGTGTTACGCCTATATTTTATTCACGGATATAAGCCAAAGGATGTTGAACGTATTGTAGATTTACGCTATCGTAATATTGAAACCATCATTCAACGCTTTAAGACAACCATCAAGGAGAAATATAATACTGACGTATGAATGTTCAAATTTTCGATTTAGAATCAGATGGCCTCCTAAATGAAGCAACAAAAGTGCATTGTGGTGTATTCAAAAACATCACCACAAGTGTTGTAACTAAGTTTCGTCCTGAAGCAATAAAGGACATGATTAGCTTCATGGACAGCATTGATGTTCTTATCGGACATAATGTAATTGGCTTTGACTTCCCCCTTCTAGAACGCCTATATAATTACAAATATAAGGGCAAGAAGGTTGACACACTAGTGATGTCTAGACTTCTCAATCCGAAGAGACTAGTGCCCCCACAATGCCCTAATAAGAAAGCCCCTCATGGTGTAGAAGCTTGGGGATATAGGGTGGGGAGAGGGAAGCCTGAACATAATGAATGGGGTGTATTCTCAGAAGAGATGCTCCATAGGTGTTCAGAGGATGTAGAAATTCAACATCTAATTTATAAAGCCTTGTTAGACGAAGCTAGAGGAAAGAATTGGAAGAACGCATTCCTTCTTAGCTTTAAACTCTTCGAGCATCTCCAGAAACAAGAAGAATATGGGTGGTTGGTGGACAGGGAGTACATGGATAAATGTATTCATCAGTTGTCCCATTTCATTAGTAGAATTGATAGAGCGTTAGACAAGCATCTCCCTGTCGTAGTGGAAATTCAAGAAGCTAAAGACAAGGGTGAATATAAATATATCAAAAAACCATTCCTCAAAAGCGGAGAGTTTAGCGGAAGTATTAATACTTGGATTGCTAGCAGCGGTATTGATGTCAATAGGGTGTCTATTGGCGGTCCTTTCAGCCGTATCACTTTTAGGAAAGTTGACTTAGACAGTAATCAAGAAACAAAAGAATACCTGTTACGCTCAGGATGGGAACCATTAGAATGGAATTACAATGACGAAGGTGAGAAAACTTCTCCTAAGCTTTCCAAAGACGATCCCTTCGAGGGGATTAATGGGGGCGTGGGCCGCCTTGTGGCTCGTAGGGTGCAATGCCGACAAAGGAAAAGTATTATTGAGGGTTTGGTTGCTTCGATTAGGTCGGATGGTCGAATAGCTTCGGTAGTTAATGCTCTAGCCGTGACAGGAAGAGCAACACATAGAGGAATTGTTAATATACCTAAAGCTACTTCTTTCTATGGTAAGCAAATGCGTAAAATCTTTACCTCCAAGAAAGGGTTTGTGCTGGTAGGAACTGATTCTGATCAATGCCAGCTTAGAATGCTTGGTGGTCGAATGAATAATGTAGATTATATCAAAGCACTTTGTACAGGAGATAAAGAGAAAGGCACCGATAGTCATTCTCTTACCCGAGATATTGGAGAATTAGAATCTAGGGATATTGCTAAAAATGTAATCTATTGTTTACTTTTCGGCGGAGGTGATGACAAACTTGCAAAGACAGCTAAGAAGCCTAGAGGAACAGGGAGACAACTTAGGGACAAGCTTTATAAAGGTCTCGATGGATTAGGTACGCTAATGGAAACTCTTACTAAAGAATGGAGAAATTCAGCTAAGAAAAGATATAACGCTAAATTTAACAGAATGGAATACTTCAATGGAAGTATTACAGGTCTTGACGGGAGACCCATCACAGTAACTTCTGAACATCAGCTTTTAGTATATCTACTTCAATCTGATGAAGCTATTATGATGGCTGCTGCTTATAACAAATTCAATATGGTTATGGAGAAACGTTACAGATACGGAATTGACTACGGTGTTACAGCGTGGTATCATGATGAATATACTTGTGAATGTCGAGAGGAAATAGCAAAAGATGTTGCGAGAATTGCTGAAGAAGCTATTAAATGGGCTGGAGAGTTTTACAAAATTCCCTGCCCTCATGTGGGACAAGCTAAGATCGGAACCACTTGGTACGCCATCCATTGATGATGATGAAGTATCTTATTATAAGGGGCTTATGGATGAACTAGAAGAATCCATTGGAGAAATCAATGATGAGATCGAATGGCTTGAAGATGAACGAAATGAATGTGAAGCACGTCTGAAATACGCACAAGTAGTATATACAAATCTAGTAATTAAGGAGAAGTGAATGGGTTTTGAAGGGATTAAATATGATCCTGAAACCGGAAAGTTCTTTAACAAGAGAGAGAAACAGATAGGATCTTATACTAAAAAGTATGGAAGAATCAGTATAGACACTAAAATGATTACTCTTTCAAGGCTTGCTGTATTTCTTATGCTTGGATATTGGCCAGAAGAGGTTGACCATATCAACGGTGATAAGCATGATGATCGATGGTGTAACTTAAGACCTTGTACTCGATTGGAAAATGCAAAGAATAAGAAAACCTATAAATCATCTAAAACAGGAGTTAAGGGGGTCTATAGAAAGCAATATAAGGGTAAAGAGTTCTATGTAGCATCAATACAGTCGGATAATAAACGATATTTTCTAGGTAATTTTCTGAACTTAGAAGATGCAGAATCTGCATATAAAGCAGCTTCACAATTTTATCACAAAGAATTTTCTCGTTAAGGAATAATATAGATGTCTTTAAACGCCAGCAAGCAACAACGTAATAGTGATGACAACAAGAAGAAATTCAATATGGAACCACTAGAGCCGGGTGTCTACCCTACTCGTCTAGTGCAGATTATCGACCTAGGGCTACAGCCTCAGCGTCCCTACCAAGGGAAGGACAAGCCCCCTGCTCATGAGATTATGATGACTTATGAGTTTGTAGATGAATTCCTAAAGGATGAGGAGGGAAAGGAAGTGGAAGACAAGCCACGTTGGTATTCTGAAACTCTTCCTCTGTATTCGCTAGAAGCTGATAAGGCTAAAAGTACGCAACGATATAACGCTCTCGATCCAGACCACAAGTATGGGGGTGATTTCGTAAAGACCTTAGGAACTCCTGTTAATGTAACAATTGTACATAACAAGAATGGGGAGAAGCTCTATGTCAACATCGCAAATACTGCTGCTATGCGCCCCCGTGATGCTGATAAATGTCCTCCTCTGGTCAATACAACTAAGGTATTTGATTTGGATGACCCAAGCCTTGAGACTCTTGGCAGTCTCCCGCAGTGGATTCAGGACAAAATCAAAGGGAATCTACAATTCAAAGGAAGCAATCTCGAAACGCTACTCGGAGCTTCCGGGGAAGAAGGAGAGAAGAAGGAAAATACAGAAAGCAAGCCGTCAAACGATGACGATGAATTACCTTGGTAAATGAAAGCCCTTTTGGATTTTGATGTGCTCGTCTATGAATGCGGTTTCGGCGTAATGACAGGATGGGAGGAAGAAAATAGCTATGGCAGGGGCCGATAGCTACCAAGGCTTTCTCACTGGTAAGAACAATTTCCGAGAGAAGATTGCTGTAACGAAGCCATATAAAGGGAACAGGAAACAAGAGAAACCTTTCCATTATAAGAATCTTAGGGCTTACATGGTTGGTAAGCACAATGCTATCATCATTGATGGCATGGAAGCAGATGATGCAATGGCAATAGAGCAATACGAAGATTGGAGGAATTGTTATAAAATCTACATGGGCTTGTCTTTTGAAGAAAAAGACATTAGCACATTAGGTACGATCATCTGCTCACGTGATAAGGATTTAAAGCAATGTCCGGGGATGCACTATTCATGGGAGAATGGTCGTCAGCCTTCCTTCGGCCCTAAATACATCTCTTATGAAGAAGGAATGCGCTTCTTCTATTATCAGTGTCTTGTAGGAGACACAGTGGATCACATCCAAGGGCTGCCTAAATGCGGCCCTGTAAAGGCTCAGAAGATACTAGGGGATACTCAGGTATCTACTGAGCTATTCCAGCGTGTCAGAGAGGCTTATAGAGGCTTCTACGAGGATATTGAGCTAGCTGATAAACAGCTATTGGAGATGGGGCAACTATTATATATGACAAAGGAGTTAGATGAAGAAGGAAACCCAATACTGTGGGAGTTTCCCAAGTTGGACGAACAGCCGTTTTAGCTCATTCATTAAGAGCGCTCTTAGGGCGGCTAGTAGTAGATGGCCACCATCCTTTGAATGCTTAAAGAATGCTTTTGTAGGTGTAAAAGAGAATAAGAAAACAGGCAGGCAAGCTAAGCATTATAAGTGTAATTGTTGCTATGGGGAATTCCCCTCCTCTGAGGTACAGCGTGACCACATCATCCCTGTAATTGACCCGTTCAAAGGGTTTACAACATGGGATAGTGTTATCGAGCGTATGTTCTGTAGCGCAGAAGGCTTTCAAATCTTGTGCAAGCCATGTCATGCGATTAAAACAAAGAAAGAAAGAGAGCAACGGAAACAACTCACTGCTGGGAAGCAGAAAGGAATTATTGATGAAGAATGAAATTCAAGGCATGTCTCTGTTTAACGACGTAGAAGACTACGCTCTACGTATTCGTAATCGTGCTGTTGTTATGGCCAATGTAGCAGAGGCTAATACAAAACAGAAGAAAATTACACAGAAAGGAACATACGCCATCCTTTCGTATTTCAATGCTATTCCTGAGAATGAAAAGAAAGACAGCTATAATTCCTTTAAGAATACAATGATGGAGCGTGGATATAGTGTGTGAACCGTATAGCTATGAAGAAATCATGGCAGATAGAGAGGCACGAGAGCAGGAACGTAAGAAGAATCGTCCCACTTGGGAAATTGTAATTGAGGATATGAGGGCTAGGGATGCTATCGGGACACATAAATACGGTGTTCCTCTTCGTCCTCATAACGGACGTAATAGCCTTCAGGATGCTTATGAAGAGGCCCTAGACCTAGCTGTATATTTGAAAAATGCAATTATTGAGGCGGATAAAGGTGTCAGTTAACACGTATGTAGCAATCAAAATTGAAGATGCATATGATGGGTTTTATATTACAGTAGGTGGTACAGAAACCTTCTTCTGTAACCAAGAGGATAATGCTTCAGAGACATTATACAAGGTGTTTAAATTTCTAGGATTTGAACATGTAGAAATTGGAGAGGAATGTTGAAGGTATCCCTTGAGTTCATTACACCTGATGCTGAATATCAAATCGGTAAATATGCTGCGATTTGCTACGATGCAAAATTAGATAGAGCTGCCTGCATTCGGAGGGCAAAGCAAGTATCAGAGAAAGGGCATTTGGCTTGTCTCCGTTTTTCACATGCAGTATTCAACATCAGCGGAATTAGCCGAGTGTGTTCTCATCAGATGGTGAGAAGTAAGTTTTTGGACTTCCTTCAACGCTCTCAGAGGTATTGTAAGGAATTAGATGTAGGATTCACGATGCCAGATAGTGATGAACATGAGATACTCCTATCCACGCACTATTACCGTTCTCTTGAACTATACAAAAGCTTGCTAAAAACAGGCATGAAGAAAGAGGACGCTAGATTTGTCCTTCCTGAAGCAACACATACAGAACTTAATGTCGTGGGAAACTTACAAAGTTGGAGAGATTTTATTAAGCTACGAGCAGATAAACATGCACAATGGGAAGTGAGAGAAGTGGCGATTACGATTAACAATCTCCTTGCTAAAGAGTGCCCTAACCTGTTTAAACCAATGGAGATGTTCTGATGAGAGACGAAATTGAGGTAATCACAATCACTCAGAAAGAGTATTATGACCTTCAAGAGGATGCTCGTAAGCTTCGATGTTTAGAAAATGCAGGTGTTGACAACTGGGGTGGATATGACTGGGCAATGGAAGAATATTACGGAGATGATGAATGAGGCTCTGGATTGATCCACCTAGCGGATGGAAATACGGATTCCCTAAAGTTTGGGATAGTAAGGAAGATAAGAACATTCTACTTTGGCTTGTAGAAGGGGGGTATCCACAGTATCTTATTGATGAACTTGGAGAAGCCTTCTATACTCGACAATGGAGGGCTGATGACAACAATCCTAGTAATTCCTGATATTCAATGTAAGCCGGGTGTGCCCCTTGACCATCTCGTCTGGATGGGGAATTTCATCGTAGAGAAACAGCCCGATGTAATTGTTCAATTGGGAGATTTCTCAGATATGGAATCACTCAGCAGCTACGATAAGGGTAAGAAATCTTTTGAAGGGAGGCGCATTCAAAAGGATTTTGAAATCACTATTGAAGCACAAAATAAACTTCTTGGACATTTACGATATTTACAAAAGAGACAACGTAAGAATAAGAAACAAATTTATAATCCAAGGCTTGTATTAACAACCGGGAACCACGAAAATCGTGTCAATAGAGCTATTAATCTCAGTCCTGAGCTTGATGGTATTATCAGTATGGAGCATTTCCAATACGAAGCATTCGGTTGGGAAGTGTTTCCTTTTCTTGATGTCGTTGTTATCAATGGCGTCGCTTTTAGTCATTACTTTCCAACTGGCACAGCAGGGCGTCCTGCTTCAACTGCTAATGCACAACTCAGCAAGCAGCATATGAGTTGTATTGCAGGCCATCAACAAGGACTTCAGATTGCTACAGGAAAGAGAGCCGATGGAGAGCTTCTGACAAGCTTAATTGCTGGAAGCTTCTATCTACACGATGAGGAATATCTAGGGAAGCAAGGGAATAAACATTGGAGAGGAGCGCTGATGCTTCATAATGTTGAGGATGGAAGTTTTGATCTCAACCTCCTCCCAATGAAATATCTAAAGGAGAAATATTCTTGAACGATAAAGAGCTTATTGAAAGCTGGCTAAATTCTTCCTATGAATATTATTGGGGATTTGATGACTCAGGAATGAGCGACTACCAGTGGGATTGTCATTCTCGTAATATTGCAGCTAATCTGGATAAATATAAAGAGTTTATTCCTAAGGGTGTTTTAGATAAGATGAAAGAATTTGATTGGGACGGAGGAAGTCTGTTCTTTGTACCAAAAGCTGCTTATGGGAGAGTGTGAATGAAAAATCATGATCTGTATTATCAAGCTCTCCGTGATAAGCCAATGTATCCCACTATTGCTTACGGTAGTGCCGATGAAATCTGGAAACCTATTAAAGAATGTTATGATCTTTACGAGATTTCAAATCTAGGTCGCGTTAGATCAATCGCCAGGGCTACATTACATAGTGACGGGAAGACGACGCGACATAAGTCTCGGATTCTGAAACAGAGACTAAACAAGAAAGGGTACCTCACAGTACGTATCACAGCAAAGCGCGAGAAAATGAACTTTATTGTACATCGGCTTGTTGCTATGTACTTTTTGAATAATCCCGATGCACTTCCAGAAGTCAATCATAAGAATGAGATCAAAACCGATAACAGAGTTTCCAATCTAGAATGGTGCACTACAGCTTATAATGTTGATTATTCGCAAGCTAAAACGGTAACACTTATTTCACCTCAAGGTCTGATAATCACAATCAGAAACATTGCTAAATTCCAAAGAGAAAACGGACTAACTCACATCAGCGATGTAGTTTCTGGAAAACGCAAGCATAATAAAGGATGGAAGCTTTATGTCGATTAAGTTTACCGAAAATCATAATCTTTATTATCAAGCTTTACGCGATAAACAGATGTATCCAGTAATCGCTTATGGATGCGCTGGCACGTCGAAGACGTATGGGGCTGTAGAAGCTGCCTTTGAAGCTCTAACAATGAAGAGGGTGGGGCAAATCATTGTAACCCGCCCTAACGTCTCCTTTGCTGACTCCCTAGGCCTGCTTCCTGGGACGTCGAGGGAAAAAATCAACCCTTGGGTGCTACCTGTCCTTCAGCATCTTCACACATTTATTCAACCGCAAGTCACTGAAATGTGGGAGAAACAAGGGAAGCTCCAGTTCCATCCTCTTGAGCACATCCAAGGACTGACATTTGACAATAGCTTCGTCATCCTTGACGAGTGTCAGAATATGTCCATCCAACAGCTTAAGGTGTTCCTAACACGTATTGGTAAATATTCTAAAGTAGTACTATGTGGGGACATTGCTCAAACCTCTCCTAAATTCAAGAATAGCGGACTTGCTTCCCTTATTAAGATGATTGAAGAATACGAGCTTCCTGTCCATCGTATCGAATTTGGACCGGAGGATATTCTTCGAGGAGATACTTGCAAGATGTTTATTAATGCTTTTGAACGATGGGAGAAAGAAGGACGTGTTTAAATTTTCTAAAGAAAACATGAGAGTGCATGTAGAATCAATCGCTCTCCACTTTTATATTAATGAAGCCATTATTGAAGCGGATGATTATGTAGATTTGATTGACGCTCTCTATCAAGGACAACCCAATCAAACTATCTACATCCACCTAAACACTCCCGGTGGCAATCTAAACATTGCTATGCAAATCATCAATGCTATTGGAGCTAGCCAAGCTAATGTAGTAGGGCTGGCTGATGGAGAAGTAGCCAGTGCTGGAAGCCTCATCTTATTTGCCTGCCCTATGATTGGTGTGCAAGACTTTTGTTATGTAATGCTACACGATGGAAGTGAAGGTGCATTCGGGAAGATTAATGAGAACTTAAAGCAAGCTCAATTTACCTCAAAGCTTCTAAATAAAATCTGCCATAAAGTGTATGGGCCATTCTTTACAGAAGAAGAAATTAACTCTGTACTCGATGGAAAAGATATGTGGCTTATGGCAGAAGAACTAGAAGAACGTTTAAATAAAGCAAAAGAACAAGGAGAAAGTATTGACGAAGAGTGAATTCCGTAGCACACTAGGGCAGAATGTATTTCAATTCAAATATGCTCAAGGCCCAAGTGATACATGGGCGCAATGCGCTGAACGTATTGTAGAAGATGTATGTGGAACACGTTGGGGCACTCAGCAAGCCCTGATGAGTAAGGATGAACAGAAGCAACTAACCGAATACATTAAAGAGTTTAAGTTTGTACCGGGGGGGCGGTATATCTACTATGCTGGTCGTCCAAATAGTTATTTCAACAATTGCTATCTATTACGTGCTGAAGAGGATACAAGAGAAGAATGGGCGGAACTAGCGAAGAGAGCAACAAGTTGCCTGATGACTGGAGGGGGCATTGGTGTAGATTACTCGATTCTACGAGCCAAGGGCAAGCCCATTCGGAGGACTGGCGGTGTAAGCTCTGGGCCGCTGTCTCTGATGAGTATGCTAAACGAAATTGGTCGAAACGTGATGCAGGGTGGAAGTCGAAGGTCAGCGATTTACGCTTCCTTGAATTGGCAGCACGAAGATATTCCAGCCTTTTTGAACGCTAAGAATTGGCCTGACGCTATCAAGGCTATGAAGGAAGCTGATTTCAATTTCCCTGCAAATCTTGATATGACTAACATCTCTGTTAATTATGATGATGAATGGCTTTTTCCATCTAATCCAGATGAAAATCCAAACATATCAATCCATGAAATGATGGAGAGAAAAAGGGCTGCTAATCCCATATTCCTAGCTAATTGCCGACAAGCAATGGAAACAGGAGAACCGGGCTTCTCCTTCAACTTCGGAGATAAACAGAATGAAACGCTTAGGAATGCTTGTACAGAAGTTACGAGTGAAGATGATTCTGACGTATGCAATCTTGGCTCAATCAATATCGGTAATATTGAGTCTATGGTTGAATTCGCAGATGTCGTTCGTCTCGCGTCAAAATTCCTGGTATGTGGGACTCTCCGAGCGCAGCTTCCGTATGATAAGGTTTATGCAGTCCGAGAGAAGAATCGGAGGCTTGGCCTTGGTCTTATGGGCATCCACGAATGGCTCCTCAAAAGAAACTACGGATACGAAGTAGTACCTGAGCTACATAAATGGTTAGAGGTATATGAGAATGAATCTGAAAGATCGGGTAAGGAACATTGTGATCGATTCTACCTATCCCACCCTAAAGCTTTTCGTGCAATTGCGCCTACTGGCAGTATTGGTATTCTGGCCGGTTCTAGCACCGGTATTGAACCATTATTCGCAGTAGCCTATAAACGGCGTTATCTAAAGAACGGTGATCGGTGGCATTATGAATATTGTGTTGATGCTACCGCAGAAATGCTCATTCAAGATGGCATCAATCCTGAAAAAATTGAGACAGCTTATAAGCTAAGTGGAGATTATGAAAAGCGAATCAAATTCCAAGCGGACATTCAAGATTACGTTGACATGTCAATTTCCTCCACAATTAATCTCCCTTCTTGGGGAACCGCAGGCAACAATGAGGACAAGGTTGGAGCGTTTGCTGAGGTACTTTCAACCTACGCTCCACGACTCCGTGGTTTCACGTGTTACCCAGATGGAAGTAGAGGAGGTCAGCCCATCACAGAAGTAGAATATTCAGAAGCTATTAAGCACAAAGGGGTTGTTTATGAGGAGAACAACATGTGCAAAGAAGGCGTGTGCGGAGTGTAGGTGAATAGATAAAAATAAAGCCCTAGGGATTGCTCTCTAGGGCTTTTTCTATTTCTACTTCTTTTTCTTCTTAGGAGCCTTCTTCTTAGAAGGCGACATCATCTTATCGTGTTTCTTCTTTGGCATAGGCATTTTCTCTTTCTTATCTTTATCATATCCCACATATTTAGGCATTACTCTTTCTCCTTAAATTTTAACATGGTCTTTAATCCACACTAGTGCAGCAACAAGGGGAGCGGTGATATAGAAAAACACCTTCACCGCTTTCCAAGCTCCTTGGCTCTGCTCCCAAATAGCAAGAAGAAGTCCAATTTTATCATCCAGAGCTTTCATCTTCTCTTCAAGCTGTGTTAGCCGATATTCTAAACTATCAGTATTGCTCATCATCTTCCACCACACACATCATGAGCCCTAGTCGGGCCATGACAGCGAAACCTTCCTCTCCGGTAATGTCGCCTTCGGTCAGCAGGCGCGCCGCGTCCTCTTGCGTCGCCGTCAGCACAATCCCCTGATCCGCCGCCCCTTGCTGGGCAGCGGCGTACAGGATCGCGGGGTCACTGAGCGGGGTGAGCCACACGTCTTCCACCCGGCCGGAGCTGATGTAATGCGTGGCCGGAAACATCCCGGTCGGAGACAGAGGCGTCGAGAACATGCCGTGGCCTGCCGGATGCACACACGAGGCGATGTTGCGGGCGGCTTCGACGATGGCTGCGGGTGCCACGAAAGTACGGTGTATCCAGTCGGTCATGACAGGGTGACTCCCGTTTTGCCGGCGAGATACCGTTCGCTGGCGTGAATCTGCGCGTCCGTGGCGAGCTTTCCGACGATGCACAGACCGTAGAGATGGCCGTTGAAGGGCAGCGATGCGCCACCGCGACGCCCGATATACAACGGGTAGTTGCCGTAGTTGCCGGTACCTTGGTCATTACTCAAGGATTGTATTTGCGCCCCATTTGCCCGCAGCACTTGCTCGTCCGCCGAGACGTTGCCAACCCCGGTTAAAACTGCCGTTACCGGCGCTGCGAATGGTGCTCCTGATACCGACCACGCGGAAAACAAGGTGCCTTTGCTGGCGAAGGCCAACGTACTGCCTGACGTATTCAATGGGGCGGTTATGCAGAAAGCCCCGTTGTTGCTGCCGATGTTGGCGCTCAACTCAGCAAGCACTCCCACAGCCGCATCACTTAGCTTCCTGATCCCCGCCACCACCGTCATCTTGTCGGTGCCGGTGAAATCAATTGCAGGCGTGGAGAACCAGTCATCGACCCCATCGAAGTGGAGATACTTGTTCCCGTTTTCGTCCTGCTTCAGTACCGGACGTGCTGTCGCAGTCGGCTGACTGGCGTGGTTGCCGGGTAGCTCGCGGACGGAGATGTTGTCGATGTATGACGCAGCACCATACGAGGTGCTGTTGTACAACAGGGTCAGGGAAACCGTTTCTGTCGTGGCGGTGAATACCAAAGAGCCGTGTTCGTTTACGCCCGAGGAGTACTGCTTCGAGCCTGCTATTTTCGTCCCGGCGACAGTAGTCGCCTCGATCCAGACCTCCGACGTACTTACGTTCGACTTGATATCGAATGCAACGTTGTAGGTCTTCCCGACCACAACCGAGAGTAGTTGGTATGCAGTCCTGACGCTGCCTCCGCGCACAAACGACAACCGCCCATCCACCGCTGACACGGGTGCCGATGAGTAAGCCGTCCACCCCGTCAGCCCGTTATCAAACGTCCCGTTCGTCACCAGCTCCGGCCCCCGCTCCAACCCCCGAGACTTATCGAGCATCAGCCCCACCGGCTGCTCTACCGCAGTGACGGGGGTTGTGCCTGCGGCGTCCTGGAAGAGCGTCGAGAGGTCGCTCGGGTCGTACCACACGCCCTGCTCTCCATTATTAAATAACGCTAATGGCATGAAAGGGTACGGGCCTGCTAAAAAATTATCTTGAATGGAATTTCCGTTTCCAAAATATTCTCTAATCAGATCAGGAACAGTATTCGATGTCAATCCTAGGGATTTAAAATATTCAAATGCTGCATCGCTAATCTGCCTAGTGGTGGCTCCATTGGCAAGGTAGAAAGCTAACAGCATATCATTAATACTTCCAGAAAACCCTAGGGAGGTTAGCCTGTTTTTGATTGCTTCCATTATCCCTTTTTCCTTTTCTTAGAAATTTCAATAACAGCAATTTGTTTCTGAGCTTTCTTCTTGGAAGAATGTGTTCCTAATTTCTTCTTTCCTGAAGAATCTGTTACGACATATTTCTTACCTTTCTTCTTAATCATTTCTTTTTATGCCTTCCACCGGTGCCTAAATTCTTGGCTCTGTTCTTACTCTTGTCCATAACACGAAGATTGGAGGGATTGTTATTCAGCTTTCCTCTAGCCTTATGCTGTTTATGATCGACATCACGACCATCCCCACGATGCACCTTCCCTGCTTTCTCCATCCTTCGTCTAGCAGTGTTACGCTGTGCCCTACGCTTCTTCTGTTCATCTGAGCTATTATATTTACGTTGCCGCTTACTGTCGGCTGAAGCGTTAGGGCTGAAATCTCCTTTCTTAGGCACCTTTATCTCCTAGAATCCTACGTATGTACGAAATCGTTTCCTCTTTCTTAGGAAGGAAATTCATCCAATCTTCTCCTCCCTTCTTAATAGCGTTCTTAACAGACTGAGGGCCAGCATTATAAGCTGCTAATGCCTTAGAATAATCCCCTCCAAACTCGTTAAGCATAGCTTTAAGATAGTCTCTTCCAAAGCGTTTAAACTCTGCCTCTGTCTTGTCCCTCATAGGCTCAACACCAAATCCTGGCTTGCTTGCTGTCTTAGGCATTACTTGCGTAATACCCTCAGCACCAACAGGTGATGTCGTAAGCTTACCTATGGCTGTTGTATGCTTCCCACCGCTCTCAGCCATAATAAGTTTATTAAATACTTGGTCAAATTGATTATCGACAGGTTTAGCTTCTACAGATTTCTTAGACGCTGAAGGTTTGCTTCCACCAATCCAGCTTTTCAACCAAGGCAACACTCCCGTTTCTTGTTCAGGAACGCCTCCTTCAACGGCCGATTCATTCCAGTTTTTCTTCCAAGGCTCAGTCATTAGCCACCTCAACTTTCTTCCAGCTATTCTTACTTGCTGGAGGACCTCCCACATATTCATATCCCTCTTCAACTTGACCTACCTTGAGACGGCTAGGATCAGGATAGTAAGAAGGCATAATGATGTGTTTATTACGCTCCCAATACCCAGAATAGTCAGTGTGTCCTTCCATGTGGGCACCAATGTGGATCATCTGATTTACAGCGTCTTTAGAGGCTTTTAATTCCCGTACAAACTGTTGCTGATCCTGTCTGTCAACAGGACTTAAATACCCAACCTGTTTAATACCAAAATCTACACCTGCTCCATTAAATTGGATATTGATAATATCGGCTACAGGGACAGCTTCTTTGTTGGCTGTGAATTGAAAGGTGCTATTAAGCTTCTGTTCAACACCTCTAGTAATAGTACGCTCATAAACTAGATTTAGAACATCCTTAGCTTTTGACGCTGTAACCTTATCCACTTGACCTTTACTAATTAGACTAGCATACTCAGGAGAAGCATAGTAGGCGGCTGCGCTCTGAAGTTGATTAGCATTAGTTTGAGATACATCTAGTCCACCAAGAGCTTTATTAACGTTATTAGCGATAGTGGAAAGCTCTGTAGTAGCTCCTTCCCTATCTGTCATCTGCCCGTTAATTAGCGCCTTATTCCTACCCATCAGCATTTCAAATACTTGACTTCCCGGAGAGAATAAGTCAGGGGGAGCTTGGAATTTACCAGTAGTATCTGCAAGCTGAAGAATCTTACCAAAAGCTTCTTGTGTTTCAGCTTCGTTAATGATGATGGGTCCGCCAAAGATTTTAGACTGTGCCCAAAGAGCTTGAAGGCGAGGGTTCCCCATAGCGGTTAGCATCAACTGATTTTGAATCTCCTTAATCTGATTTTCCATTGCTTCAGTACGTGTCTTTCCTGAAATACCTTCTTCTGTGTTCTTACGAAGGGAATTGAACATATTACGAAAAGAATTACCTAGCTCTGGATCAGAAGCTGAGGCTGCTGTAATCCCAGCTTCTAGATTGGCAAAATATTGATTAGCCTGTTGCATTAAGATTGCTGGATCTTCTCCTTTAGCAGCCTTAGTGGCCATATCCCTAGCGAAGAGAGAGGCAGGTTCAAAGTGCTCTTGAGCTAGTGTTTTCAATGTGCTAAGGACATTCTGTCTCTGAACAAACTGACTATTAGTTCGTTGCTCTTGATTCATACTTGTTTGGAGATGAACCTTGTCAGCCATTCGCTTAAAGTTTGCATCAGCAAGCCTAGAAGCTTGAAAAGCCCTAAGCTGAGAATCTTCAAACTCTGAAGACATATTCTCAGGGAAAAGAAAGCCTGAAGAGATAGCATCCTTTTTAAGCTGACGCTTCATTTCAAGCCCACTCTTCTCTTCTTCCAGAGCACCTTTTACAGCGCCACCTTCAAATAAGGCACCTTGAATTGAATTAAACTCTTTTGTATATTCAGAGTAGTTAGCTACATACTTACTGAAAACTGAGCGTCTAAGCACATTAGCCCTATCTGGTTTTAGCTCTCCAGAAATTAGCCCATCTTCGATCTTTGTGTATTCTTTAGCAAACTGACCTACAACAGAGTTCTTTAGTTCTTCTGCTCTTTCTTTAGCACGCTGTTCTCCAAACTTACCTAGACCCTCGATAACATCTCCGAAGATTCTAGGAATATTCTTTCCTGTATCAACAGGGGCTACAACAGAGGCCCCTGCCCCTTGCGGGGCTTGTAGGTCAGTTTCAAAACTAGCCATTACTGTTCCTTCTCATCATATTTTCTGTTAATATCTTCGATTAGTTGCATGTATTTCTGCCTTTCAGAATCTAGAGTCATGAAGCGTTCTGTCTCATGAAGCGATTCTCTAGCACCCTTAATACGAGCATATTTTAAGGCACCTTTAATAATCTTGAAATCATCGCTAACAATATCACGCTTAAGGTTGTTGCTAATGATTTCTAGTGCTTTATAATCGGTTCCTTCAGGAGTTACGTAGATACGCTTAGCTAAACCTAATACCTTTGTAACAAACTCATCATCGGTATTTACTAGATTCTCTTTACGTGACAGGAGTCTAATATACCCATCATACCATTGATTAACTTGTTCAAAATGTTCCTTAGTTCCAGTCCTAACTTCCTTACTGGCAGCGTAGAATAACGCCTCTTCCTTGCTTCCAAATCCAAAAGCCTTAGCAAGCCCGTACATAAAGGAAGCATCTTCCATCATTACATTGCCTTTCTTATCTACAATCTTACCGGTCTCCATGATGAACTTAGCCTTTTGCCAATTAGTCCATCCAGAAGAGATTGACAGAACGCCATCAACAACACTATTCAAATCTTCTGGTGTTGTTCCTTCATAGGCATCGTAGAAACCTGTATATCTTGAAATGCGTACAATAGCATCTTTGATGCGACTGTTCTCTTTTAGGAAGATATTTGCTGAAGGAGAGTTCAAAGCCAAGTCGCCAAATCCTCCAGTCATCAGCACATTGGCCATTTTAGCCCAACCCTCTGTTTCGAAGGGAGAGAGAGAGGATGTATCGATATCAACATCTTCACCGGCTAGTGTTGATAGCCCTGAATTTACTAGTGAATATGTTAATCCATCAATCAGAATATCTCT
>Ga0209518_1002437_pt1 | contig 17376 bp, 15 predicted proteins | sample RifGroB1_FD_183993 | JGI IMG/M metagenome (GOLD analysis project Ga0209518, IMG submission 183993) | Groundwater microbial communities from Rifle, Colorado, USA - Groundwater B1 (SPAdes) (version 2) | ecosystem: Environmental > Aquatic > Deep subsurface > Groundwater | place: Rifle, Colorado...
ACTTAACTCAAATACAAAATTATCGTCGGAATAAGCAAGCAACCCATTAGATTTGTTCTTTTAACATTTAACTGAATAGAATAAATTCCTGTGAAAGTTGAGATGATTAAAATTAAAATTCCGGAAATTCCTGAAAAAATAAAAACAAGAATTGTTAAAAAAATTAAAGTGCAAACTGAAAGTTTTGAATAATTTATTTTTTCAATTGTTCGCGCGAAAATTTTTGCGAAAAAAAGCGAAAGAAAAAACGCGCAAATTCCAGAAATAAAAATCACAAATAAAATCAAGAAAAAAGTTTTTGTCGTCGGAATATTTACAAATTCTCTTATCGCAACTGATGCGCCTGTTCTGGTTTTTGAAATTGTGTAAAGCGCGAGAAAAGAAAATCCCATTGCTAAAACATTTATGCAACCTTGTAAAAATAAAAATTCACCCCTATCTGATTTTGAAATTTGATTTGCAATCATTGCAAGTTGTCCGCTACCTAAGGCAGGAAGAAAAATAGAAAGAGGAGAAATTAAAAAAGACGCAAGCGCGGGTTTGAAAAATTTGGTTTTTATTTTTTCCTTGCAATTTTGTTCTGGAATTTTTGTTTTTGATTTTATGCTCATAATTAAAGTTGAGGCGCCAAATAATCCTGTTAACATCGGAAGAAGTGGCTCTTTCAACCCGAGGTTTAAGACACACCAACCAAGAATTCCTGCAAGCAAAAAAACAAAAAAAGATTTGAATTTATTTTTTCCAGAAAAAATTGTAAACAAGCAAGTTAGAATTAAAATATAAGGAATTAAATTTTTTATTAAGTTGTAAATTTTTGGAATTATTAAAATTAAAGGAAAAGAAAAAATTAAAAGCAAAAAAATTCCGATTAATCCGCCGACGACACTGAAATAAATTGCTTGATAACCGTTTCCGTTTTTTAACATTTCATGTCCTGGAAGAACGCTTAATTCTGTGTCTGAATCAGGGGCGCCTAAAAAAATTGACGGAACAAAATCAAGAAAGGTGTGAGTGATTGCCAATGCAGTTATAAAAATTACAAAATAAATCGGATTAGTGGAATAAAATAAATTTGTTGAAAGCGAGACAAGAAAAACCGCGACGAGGTTTATGTGAATTCCGGGGATTAAACCAGAAATTGTTCCAGAAAAAATTCCAAGAAAAATAAAAAGAATAATTTGAATTAGCATAATAAAATAAAGAAAAGCAATTTAAAATTTTTTTGGTGAATTAAATTTAAAAAGAAAATTACTTTTTTTTGATATGGATAATTTTAAAGATTTGTTAAAACACTCTGAAAAAGTTGCGAATAAACTTTGGAATAATCGGGAAGATGAAATTTGGGATAATTCTAATAAAGAGATATTTAGAGAAGTGAAAAAATAATTTGTTGAGATAATTTAATTTTCATATTCTTTAGGCAGAGTAAGAGAAAAATTTGGCGACTTCGTCGCTAATAATGCCTGCTCCGAAATTTGCTTTGCTTAATTTCTCCGCACCGAAATTTTTAATATATAAATGGGTTTTTATCTTGGAGCTCATAATTTTTAAATTAATGTGAAATAAAATTTGCAAGTTACAATTAATTAGATTTTCGGCGGAGCCAGAGATACTATCAATTAAATCAAATTGCACGACATTGCCAAATTAAATTCTTTTGTCGTCGGTAAATTTATTTTTTCTTTTCAAAAAATAATTTTTGCTGGAATAATTGCTTCTGCATTGACGCTTCCTTATCTCTGGTTTATTTTGCCGTCGTATATTTTATCTAATTATTATATTTATGTTGGAGAAATTTTAGTGGTTATTGTTGAATCATTTATTTACAAACAACTTTTAGAATTGAAATTTAATCATGCTTTGATTATCTCTTTTGTTTGCCATTTATCTTCTTTTATTTTTAATTTGGGTTAATACCCCGCAACTTGTTGCGATTAAGATGCAAAATTTTAAGCAATTTCTTTATTTTTGGAATTATTATTTTTTAGAATTGTTTCTCGACGACAAATATAAATAGTTTAATCTTCGTATTCGTCAAAAGTTCCAGCAATTCTTAATCCAGATTCGCTGTCAAAAGGATTTCCGTATAAAATCATTTCACGATATTCTTGATCTTGTTCAGGAGAAACCAATAAATTTTGTTTGGGAATTTCAGGATATTCTATTGGAATTTGCATTTCAATCTTTTCTCTTTGATATTCTTGTTCTATTTTTTCTGCAATTTTTCCTTCTAAATATTTAAATCCGCATAAAGTCCCAACTAATAAAACAAGCGGAAGGTTTTTTCTAATTAAATTTTTTATCCCCATATTCTTTACAAGCATTTGGGTTATTTAAATCTTTCTTTTGTTATTATTTAATAGTGGTTAGATATCTTTTTCTGTATACAAATCTTTAAAAAAGCAAAGGAAATTTAAATTTATGAATTGTAAAAATATTGAAGTGATGGTTCATCGTTTGGATGAATTGAGACAAATTTCTTATTCTGTTTGTATTCATTTTAAACCAGGAGAATCTCGACGAGAAAAAGCAAGATTTTGGAATTTTACAGACACAACAGCAGGAAAACATTGTTTGATGGCGAGGATTAATAAAAAAGATTTTGTAGTTCCTGAAAATGGAGAGAGAAATTTAAGTCAAGACCCTTATTCTGAAGAAGAATTAAAAAAAAGAGCAGAAAATTATGCAGGCGTTGTAAGAGGAAATCTGGGGGCATATTTAGATCCAAATAGACAATAAATTTAAAACTAAATTAATTATTGGCTAAAATTTTTGAGAAGGTAAATTGTTAGTGCGCCTGCTCCTATTCCAGAGAAACGAGAAGATTCTTCCTTAAGAATTCTTTTTATTGCCTTTCTATTGTTTAAAATCCCTATTAAACTGGAATGTTCCCATGCATCTGTCGGCAAACCCATTGTCGCGAGTGTATTGTCTATTTCTTGTCTTAATGCCCCGTCTGATTTAAGTTTTTCTTCCCACTTATTTGCCCGAGAATTATAATCTTGAATTTGTTTAAAAGTGGCATCTGTCCTTATTTCTCCAACAAACTTTATTCCTGTCGGTCCAGGACGATATGCTTCAAAGACCCCGATAACTTTTGAGTCCTTAATTTCAAAATTTCCCAACTCTTCACGGAATTCATTTGCCATTGTATCTGTTATTGGATCAACTTTATATTCTGGTTTAAATGTAACGCTTCCCCCAGGAGCGCATCCATATAATCCGGATGCATATTGCTGAACTCTTTCCGGAGTTATAGCCCCTCCACGCACCCCGAGAACAATTTGATTGTCTCTTGTTACAGTTACTCCGATTGCTGCAAGTTGAAAAAAAGGTTCAACATCTCCAAGTTTTCTTGCATTCGCAGCTCGAACATCAACAGATGTAACCCAATTAATCAGGTAGGGGGCAATCTCCTCTTGAAGTGCTGTCGGATTTGCAAGGACTGCAACTTTTTCTCTGAAATCATTTTTTGACAATCCGTAAAATTCAGTTAAGGCATCATATCTAACTTCAGGTAAATATAACTCTAAACCAGCTCTCCCTGAAAAATTCGCTAAAACATCTTGAATCTCAAATTGTGGATTCTTCTTGAATATTTTTATTGTTCTAGCAAGATCGTTCATTTTATAACATTTCAACATCCCCTTTTAAATATTGTGTAGGTGTTGTAGAGAAGTTTGCAAAATAGGTTTTTAAAATTCAATTTTGATTTATGCAAAAAATAATTAACTTTGTCGTCGGTATTTTCTGGCATTATCCAATTAACTGACAAATAAAGAAATTTGGCGAGAGATAAAAATTGCTGGTTGCATAGCAAAAAATTTTCGCAAGACCCAGATAACTTGCTGTGATTGAGATGCGAAAATTTTAAGCAATTTCTTTATTTTTAATTTGGGTTAATCCCCGTAGCTTGCTACGAAACAAATTGAAACCAAAAAATCCATTGGATTTTTGGGCCAAGAAAAAATATCTTATTTTTTAGGGGGATAGAAAATCTCCAAATCTTTTTTTATTCATTCTCAGATTTGGAGAGAACAGAAAACATCGACGGAGAAAATAAATTGGAGATTGTTTTCTGTGTTGCGGGTTTGCTTAGAAAAAAATTTGCGCAATAATTCGTAGCTTGCTGTGATTGAGATGCAAAAATTTTAAGCAATTTCTTTATTGCAAAAAAACTGCAACGATTTTTTATGGCTATTCAGAGATACTGATTTAATCAATAAATTTAAAACTAAATAAAAACTTATTTTGTTATGAAAAATTTGAGTGTTGAAGAAAAATTAGATTTGATTAAGAGAAATACCGAGGAGATTATTACTCTTGAAGAAATTAAAAAATTAATTAAGACAAAAAAAAGACCTTCTGTGTATTGCGGTTATGAACCAAACGGGCCAATGCATCTTGGACATTTTGTTACAATTACAAAACTAATTGATTTAGAAAAAGCTGGCTTTGAAATTAAAATTCTTTTAGCAGATGTTCACGCGTTTTTGAATAGAAAAGGAACAGAAGAAGATATAAAAAGAGAGGTTGAAAACTGGAGAAAAACAATTAAAGCGATTGGATTAAATGCAGAAGTTATTTTAGGAAGTGATTTTCAATTTAAAAAAGAATATCAATTAGATGTAATGCGACTGGCTCAATCGTCGACGATAAATCGCGGTTTGCGAAGCATGCAAGAAATTGCAAGAGATGTTGAGAACGCGACAATTTCGCAATTGCTTTATCCGTTGATGCAAGTTGTGGATATAAAACATTTGAAAGTTGATGTTGCTGAAGGCGGACTTGAACAAAGAAAAGTTCATATGATTGGAAAAGATATGAAAGATATTTTAAAATATAATTTTATTGCCCTGCACACGCCATTGATAACTTCGTTAAAAGGACCTGGACAAAAAATGTCAAAGTCAATTCCCGGCTCTGGAATTTCTGTTACAGATTCTTATGAAGAAATAAAAAAGACAATTAAAAACGCGTATTGCCCAGAAAAAATAAAAAGCGAAAATCCTATTTTGCAAATTGCAAGATTAATTATTTTTCCAAGAATAGAAAATTTTGAAATCAAACGTCCTGAAAAATTCGGTGGAAATTTAATTTTAAAAAATTATGAGGACTTAGAAGAACAATTTGTTGAGGGTAAAATTCATCCGCTTGATTTAAAAAATTCTGTTGCAGAATATTTGGAAAAAATTATAAAACCTATTAGAGAAAAGTGGGTTGATTAAAATTTTTGGTGAAGAAGAAACGTTTAAAAGTAAGGAAATTCTTACTTCTTTATGGAAACAAGAATAATTCGAGTTACAGATAAGGGACAGATTTCAATTCCTGTCGAAGTTAGAAAATCGGTTGGGATTTCTGTTGGAGACGAACTAATTGCAATTAGGTATGGGAAAACTCTTTGTTTAAAAAAAATAAAAAAAGAGGATTTTAAAGATTTGTTAAAACATTCTGAAAAAGTTGCAAATAAACTTTGGAATAATAAAGAAGATGAAATCTGGAATAACATTTAATCAAGGAGATATTGCAGTTGTCCCTTTTCCGTTTTCTAATTTAAAAGAGATAAGACAAAGACCTGTTTTAATTTTGTCAAAAAATTCTTATTTAAACGAGTGCGACGATGTTCTTGTTTGCGGAATTACTTCTAATCTAAAAAATTCTAAATATTCAATATTTATTGATAACTCTAATTTAATCGAGGGAAAAATTCCTGTTAAAAGCAAAATTAAAGTGGATAAATTATTTAATTTAGAACAAGAAATTATAATTAAAAAAATCGGCAGAGTAAATAAAGAGACATTTAGAGAAGTTAAAAAAGAATTTGTTGGGTTGATTTAATTCTTGAAAAGTCAAAATGTTTTTAAAGCAGATTATTATTATTATTATTATTATGGGAAAGAGGTTGAAAACATTTGTTACTTTAATTATTGCTGTTTTTGTTTTAATTATCTCTGCGATTTTGTTAAATCCTTTTAATATTTTTGAAAATGATGCGAGGATGAGTCCTGAAGAAAATTTGGAAAATAATTTAGGAAATGTTTTTTCAGAAATGCAAACTTATTTTAATGGAGATTTAAGAAACCCAATTCCCGATTACAATGGTTATATAATTGAATTTGAAACCGAGCCAGTAATTCCTAAAAAATTAAATTTAGAAAAATCAAAGGCAACAAAGCAAGAAATCTTAACTGAGACAAAAAAATATAAAACAAATCTTCAAGCAGGACATGAATTATTTAAAGAAGACATTTATTTAAAATTTAAAGAAAAAGGAATTGCAACAAAGTCAAATTCAAAATCATTTTACGATGGAATTTTTATGTCAGAATTTTATACTGCATTTAATGGTGTTGTTTTAGATATTTCTGACGAAGAAGCAAAAGCAATTAAAGAAATTAAAAGTGTGAAAAGGGTCTTTCCAAATTACGAAGTTAATACAACTTTAATGGATTCTGTTCCTTTAATTCAGGATGGAATTTTAGCAGGACAATTAGATGCAGATGGAAATGATTGTTTATCATCGGGAAAAGAATGTTTAACTGGAAAAGGAGTTACAATTGGAATTATTGATACTGGTGTTGATTATACTCATGAGGATTTGGGTGAATGTACAAGTGAAGAATTTTTAGCAAGAGAATGTGAAAAGGTTGTCAGAGGTTATGACTTCTCAGACAACGACGATGATCCTATGGATTATATGGGGCACGGAACGCATGTTGCTGCAACTGTTGCAGGAAATGGAATTTTAAAAGGAGTTGCGCCTGATGCAAAAATTTATGCGTATAAAGTATTTCCTCGCTCTTATGAATCTGTGATAATCTCTGCAATTGAAAGATCTCTTGATCCAAATCAAGATGGAGATTTTTCAGATAAATTAGATATAATTAGTTTAAGTTTGGGTGGTCCTGGAAATCCAGACGACCCAATGAGCATTGCAATTGATAATGCAGTTAATTCAGGAGTTGTTGCAGTTATTGCTGCTGGAAATTCTGGACCAAATGAACAAACAATTGGTTCTCCTGGAACAGCAAGAAAGGCGATAACTGTCGGGGCAATTGATAAAAATAATAATCTTGCAAGTTTTAGTTCTCGCGGGCCTGTTTTCTGGACAGACGAAAATGGGAATGAAAAGGTAATTATTAAACCAGATGTTGTTGCGCCAGGGGTAAATATTTGCGCAGCAGAATGGGATTCTGCGTGGAGCGATAAAAAATGTTTGGATGATAAACATATAGCAATTTCAGGAACAAGTATGGCGACGCCACACGTTGCAGGAGCAATTGCATTAATAAAACAAGCCCACCCTGATTGGACTCCGGAAGAAATAAAATCTTCTTTGAAAAATACTGCTGAAGATTTGGGATTATCTCAAATAGAACAAGGGGCGGGAATTATTAATCTCAGTGCTTTTGTTAGTTTGAATGAGCCCATTAGATATATTCAAGAACCTTATTTTTACTTTAGATTAGATATGCCCCAAAACAATGATTATTTTAGATTAGATCAAAATGAACTAATAGATTTTAAAGGTTTTTTTGAACAAAACTATACCTCTTTATCTGTTCAATACAAAAAAGAAAATGAAACTATCTGGAGAACAGAGGGGATTAATATTATTGGTAGTAAAGGGATTCTTGCACAATTTAAGATTTCTGCATTAAATAATAAAAAAGGGGCATATATTTTTAATATTTCATTTGTTTTTGAAGGTGCTACTTTCAGTCGCTTAATCAATTTGGTATTTTTAGAGATGATGCAAGAACCAATTCCGATTTCTAATTGCACTGAATTACAGAATATGGGTCTCGTTTCGGATTTAACCTATACCGCCTTAAGTTATATTATAACAAACGACATTGATTGTTCCGATACTATTAATTGGAATAGCGGTAATGGATTTACTCCTCTTTCTCAAATTAGAGGCAAGAATGTTATCTCTTTTTTCAATGGAAATGAATTTGAAATTATAAATTTATACAGTTCCGGAGGTGCAGTTGGTTCCGGTTGGGTGGGGTTATTTGGGTTGCTTTCAAATGAAATAAATATTTCTAATGTTAGATTGGTTAATGTAAACTTAAGTTCTTGGTATGCTTATATCGGAGGTATAACTCCTTATTTAAAAAGAGGCATAATTTCTAATTCATATGTCTCAGGAAGTGTAATTGGTCATAATTTTTATGTTGGAGGTTTAGTGAGTTACCTCGGTACTAATGGGATAATTTTTAATTCTAGTTCAGAAGTTAATGTAATCGGAACTGCCCAAAATCGTAATTCATCTCAAAGTATTGGTGGTCTTGTCGGAGAATCACATGGGCAGATTATCGGTTCTTATTCAATCGGGAATGTTATTAATAAAGGCAAATTTATTGTGGGGGGTCTTGTAGGGGGCCAATATGGTGGAATAATAAAAAATTCATATAGCTCTGGAAATGTATTTGGGAGTTATTATGTTGGCGGATTGATAGGTGATGGTGGAAGTGGAACCGAGATTATAGAATCTTTTGCTTCAGGAAATGTATCTGGTGGAGGAGCAATAGGGGGTTTAGTAGGTAATGGATATTATCTAAATATTTCTAACTCTTATTCGGGAGGGAATGTGGCGTCATCACTTCCGTCAGATTACCCTTATCATTCTGCCTCTGTCGGCGGTTTTGCCGGGCGACTTCAATTTCAATCTATATTTCACTGTTATTCAAGTGGGTATGTTTCTCAAGAAAATGTTCTTCCTGGCGTAGGCGGGCTTGTTGGTTCTGCTTCACGAAGGGAACCCTCAATATTTTTTAATTCATTCTGGGATATTAATACCTCTAATCAAATAACTTCTGAAGGAGGAATAGGAAAAACAACAGAAGAAATGAAAAAATTAAATACATTCTTAGTTGCAGGTTGGGACTTTGAAAATCTCTGGGAAATGGATTACTTCCTTAATAAAGGATATCCTTTTTTAAAAATATTTCAACCAATTGTATCCTCTTCTAATATTTGCACCTGCAACTCTTGCGCATCTTGCACAACTCAATTAAAAAATTTAAGTTGCGAGGTTGTAAAACTAACAAATAATCTAAACATTTCTTCTGGGACTTGCATTTCTCAACCTCTTTCAAATAAAATTTTTGATTGTCAAAATTATTTAATTTCAAAAAATATTTATGATGGAAATGGTTATGGGATTTATTTAAATAAAAATTCAAATGGAACTCAAATAAAAAATTGCGCTATTTCTAAAATGGGTGTTGGGGTAAATGTTGACGGAGCAAACCAAATTTCAATTTCTTCCTCTAATTTTATTTCAAATAAGTATGGCATCTATTCATCTCTATCAAAAAATTTGACAATAACAAATATTACTTCTATCAATAATGCTTATTATGGATTGTATTTGAGGAGTTCTAATTTCACTGCTTCAAATAATTTAAATTCTTGCAAAAATTTAAGATATGATATTTATTCTTCTTCATCTTTAACTTCTTTTTCAAATACTCAATGCACACAAACTAAAACTTACGGAGTTCCTGCTGGAACCTGTATGAGAAGTTGTTAGTTTTATCGTCGGTAAAATGTCTTTAAGTAAATAAAAGCGCTTTGATTATGATTATTCCAATTATTGCGAGAATTATTATCTTTATTATTTCTAACATATCTCCTGAAGTAAATCTGGCTTTTTTATTCATTTTATCTTACTAATCTTTTTTAATATTGCAATATCCTTGAGAGTATTTAATACTTCTTCTTTTTCTTCAATCCAATCTCTAATTTCTTTTATTCTTTCTTCATTTATTTTTATTTGATGCGCATAAAATGAAAAATATAATAATGCAACTCCGTTGAATAGGGTTATTAATGCAATTATCTTACTTTGATTTATAATTAGCAAACCAAGATTTATCATTACACTTGAAAGAACCATATTGATAATCCAAAAAAATATTTTTTTATTTTTCTCGTCCATTAAGGGATAAATACTTTTTCATTTAAATGAATTATCGTATTGAAATATTTACTTTGTTTTAAATTCCACAATATCATTATCTTTTAATTTGTGATTTAGTCCGACTTTTTGTCCTGAAAATTTTGCAGAAGGTCCCCAGATTTTTGTTTGTTTTACTCTGTTTGAAAATCCGTGTAAAATTTTTTCAGCGACGTCTTTGACAGAACTGTTTGGCAAAAGAATTACCGGTTTGTTTCTGTCTGGTTCTTTTTTTTCTGGCTCTTTTGTGTAAACCCGAATTTTATCAAAACTTTGAAAAATTTTTCCCTTAAGAATTTCAATTCCATCTTCTGTTTTTGTAGAAATCAAAACATAATTATATTTTTTTGAATTAAGAGTTGCTTCTAATTTTCTTTTTTGTTCTGAATCCAGCAAGTCAATTTTGTTAAACACGATTATCTTTTTTTTGTCAGTAGTTTTTAATTCTGCTGAAATTTTTTCAATGTCTTCCAGATTTGTTGCGATTAAAATTATTGTATCTGCGGTGTTTGTAATTCCTCTATCATAGTCGGGGGAATCAATTGCAGGATTTTCAATTATCTGAATTTGAGTTGTTGCGTAATTCATCATTCCGATTTGCGGTTCTTTGGTTTGAAACTGAACACTTGAAATAGTTGGATTTGCGTTTGTCAAAATTTTTAATAACGATGACTTTCCAGAATTTGTTTTACCGACGATAATTGCTTGCATATCTGATTTTTTTATTCCTTTTTGCGAGCCCTTTTTCTTTTTCTTTTTTATTTGCTGTTCTTGCAGTTTTTTCAGTCGCAATTTTAATTGCGCGCGCAAATTTTCTCCGCCCTTGTGACCTGGCGCAAGAGAAATCATTTTTTTTAATTTTTCAATTTTTTCTTCTGGAGTTTTTGCTTGATAATATTCTCCTTCTGCAATTATAAATTCGGGATGAGCGTTAATTGGCAAAAGAAACCCCCTGGTTTCTTTTAAACTTCCTCAAAATACTGAAGGGCGATATCTCTTTATGCCTCCGGGGATATCGCGAGAAATTTAAATTTAACCCTCCCCCACAAAAATTTATTTTTTGGTTTTTCATAAATAGAAAATCATTTTGCATTATATAAATTTTTTTGAAATATATTATTGAACTAAAATAAAATAATTTTTTTACCAGTAACGGGCTCGGGTATTTCCCCTTATTCTATAATGTGGGCTTAAACTCATTATAAATGGAATTCCTTGTAGATCACCCTCTCTTGTTATCAAGCCCGCCACATCTCTAAATTCTCCTACATAGAACCATTGATATCTTCTACCTAAAATCCCGTCGTATTTTTTTGGATTTAAGGAGGGGTCTTTTGTAATTGCATCCTCTCCATAAGTTTTTGTGAAAGTTAATCTGTCTGAAGTTTGTGTTCCGATTAATCTGCTTAATCCATGAACATCTTGACAAACACCTATAAATTGTCCTTGTTCTTTTCTTGGGTCTCTTATCCAAACTCTGAAAATATTTTCTGCAAATGGCCATTCAGAGGGATATTTTTCTGCAAGATAATCTGGGCTTGCTTTAATATCCTTATGCAGAGTTAACTTACTAAAATTTCCTTCACACTATGCGCCAATTCCATCCGGGGTTCTATTTGGAAGTATTATTTTTCCCATTATATTTCATCTTTTTCTTATTTTTAAAAATTATTGTGATAGATATTTATACTCTTTTTATTTTTATTTTTTATGAGATTGGGGATTTTGTTTTCAGGCGGAAAGGACTCAACTTATGCAACTTATTTAGCAAAAAAATTTGGACATGAAATTGTTTGTTTGATTTCTATCTTTTCTAAGAATAAAGATAGTTTTATGTTTCATACACCGACGATAAATTTGACAAAAGAGCAAGCGAAATTAATGAATCTGCCGATTTTAATTTATCAGACAAAGGGCGAAAAAGAAAAAGAACTTTTGGATTTAAAAAACGCGATTGAACTTGCGATAAAAAAATACAAAATTCAAGGGGTCGTTACCGGCGCTTTGGAAAGTGTTTATCAATCGTCGCGAATACAAAAAATTTGTAATGAATTAAAAATAGAATGTTTTAATCCGCTTTGGAAAAAAAATCAAGTTGAACTTTTGAAAGAATTGGTTGAAAATAATTTTGAAGTTATCGTCGTCGGAGTGGGGGCTTATCCTCTTGATAAAACTTGGATTGGGCGAAAGCTCGACGACAAATTTATTTTTGAGATTGAAAATTTGCAAAAAAAATACAAAATAAATCCTGCTGGCGAAGGCGGAGAATTTGAAAGTTTGGTTTTGAATTGCCCCCTGTTTAAGAAAAAATTAAATGTAAAATTGAAAAATGTCGTCGGAGAAAAAAATTCTTGGAGAGGTGAATTTGAATGATTTTGTTAATTTCAACTTGCAGGGAAAAATTTCATGAATTGGAATTTGTTAAACCAATTGAAAATATTTTAAATGAAAGGGGGCTGAAATTTTTTTCAAAACATTATAAAAATATTTCAGAAAAAGATTTGAAACTTGCAAACAAAATAATAATTTGCGGAACTTCTTTGCAAGATAATCAATTCCTCGACGATGTTTTAGAATTTGAGTGGATAAAAAATTTTGAAAAACCTGTTCTTGGAATTTGTTCTGGAATGCAAATTATTTCTTTAATTTTTGGAGCAAAATTAAAATCAAAAACAGAAATTGGATTTTTTAATGAAAATTTTAAAAAAGAATTTTTGAGTTTGAAAGAAACTCACGAGGTTTATCATTTGCATAATAATTATCCTGCTTTGCCAAAAAATTTTATAAAATTTAATTCTTCAAAAATACCGCAAGCAATTAAACATAAGGCCAAAAAAATTTACGGGGTTTTGTTTCACCCAGAAGTTAGAAATAAAAAATTAATTGAGGAATTTTTGAAATGAACCAAGAAGTTTATAAAAAAATTATTTTAAAAAAAGAATTCTCGCAACTTCCAAAAACAGATGTTGAAAGGGTTTGGAAAATTTTTGAAAAAAGACAAACCAGCGACGAGGAAAAAATAAAACTCTGCAGAGATTTGCTAAGAAAGTCATTTTTTGCATTTGGGAGTTTGAAATTATTAAACCCGAATTTAATTGAAAAAAGAAATCCAGAATGGATTTTGAAAAAACATATTTCAACTAAAGAAAGATTTGAAAATTATAAAAAAATTTATGAAATCCTCGTCGGAGATTTTGAAAAAAGAAAAATTTCTGTGATTGATTTGGGTTGCGGAACAAACGGATTTAGCTATAAATTTTTTCCAACAAAAATAAATTATGTCGGAGTTGAAGCCATTGGTCAGTTGGTTGATTTGACAAATAATTATTTTGAAAAAGAAAAAATAGAAGGAAAAGTTTTTCATGAAAGTTTGTTTGAAATTGAAAAAATTAAAAAGATAATTGAAGAAACAAAATCTCCGAGAATGGTTTTTTTGTTTAAGATTCTGGATTCTTTGGAAATGATTGAAAAAAATTTTTCTAAAAAATTATTAAAAGAAATTGTTCCCCTTGTTGAAAAAGTTGTTGTGAGTTTTGCTACCAAAAGTTTGGTGTCTAAATCAAAGTTTAATGTAAAAAGATATTGGTTTGAGAATTTTGTTAAAGAGATGAATTGGAAAATTGAAAAAGATTTTGAAATTGGAGGAGAGAGATATATTATTTTTCACAAATAAATTTATAAGTCCTATTTTCTATAATCAAATATGGCGAAGTTGAAAAAGAGGTTAGTTAAAGTTTCTTTAAATAAAAATAAAAATTTTTTTGCTAAATTTTTTTTAATTGCAGTTTTAATTCTCTTGATTTTTTTTGGAATCTTTTATTTTTCAAGAGAGTTGTTTTTTAATCCGAATTCAGTTGTTCTAACCCTGCCAACAAATAATTTTGTTACAAATCTTTCAAATGTTCCTCTTTCTTGTCAAGTAGATGATGATTCAATTATAACAAATTTGCAGATTTTTGTTTGGGATTCTTCTGGAAAAAATTTGTTTCAGCCTGTGATGACTTCGCATAATAGAATGGGCATCTCAGGTCCTCCTGTGTTTGACGACGACGGAAATTTTTATACATTTAAATATCGGCCATGCACTAGAGATTCTTATTGTCCAGAATCCTCTGCCGAAGAAGTTACTATAACAAAATATAGTTCTAATCTGGCTCTTGTTTGGAGAGTCACTCTTGATAGAAATTCTGCAGGAATTTTTGCAGAACCAAACACGCTTTATTATTATCAACACGACGATCTTGATTCTCTTACTGCGATTACTCCGAATGGATTTTTTCTTAAAGCAACTGCGAACAATCTTGATATAAACTATGGGACTAAAAAATTTGTTTTGTTTAAATTAAACCTAAATTCAGGAGCAGTTTTAAGTGTAACAGATTTTAATACTGAATATGGAAAACTTACAACTTCAATGGAACTAAGGGCATTCAAAAGAGGAAATAATTTATATCAATTGAAGGAAGTTTCTGGAAATTATTTTTTGCAAAAATTTGATTTTAATCTTAACAAAATAGACGAGAAATTTTTATATTCTCCGCCAAAAATAAATTCTTCATTTACAGGAGCATCCCATCCAATAACTTTTGCTCCAATTGGAACAGATTTTATTTCCCTTCAATTATTCTCTAGGAATGGAACTGATTTGTTGCTCACCTCACATGTAATTTTTGATAGTTCAAATAATATTGTTTTCAAAGTTCATAATAAGAGCATGGGGGTGCATGATTACGGGCTTATTGCAACTCCTGACGCAAATAAAGATTTATATTATTTTAAAAAGCAAAAACTTTTTCCTTTTGATTTTTTTAATTTTTCATTGTATAAATTTAATTCTTCTTTTGATGTAATTTGGAACAGGGATTTGTTGGATAAAAATGAAAATTTTAACAATACCTTTTTTACTTTTCTGCCAGAGGTTTCTTTTGTCTTAGATAATTCAAATCAATTTATTTTTTCAGGAGTGTATAATTTAAATTTTAATAATTCTGTTTTAGGAAAAAATTTAGTAAAAGATTTTTTTATTGGAAAATACAGCAAGAATGGAAATTTGTTATGGAAATTTTTTGATGAGCAAAATTATTTTCCAATAATAAGAGAACAAGGAAAAACCTATGGCGTTGGTTCATCAATAAAAATTGTCAAAGGAAATTTTTTAAAAATTTATTATCTTTTGGTTGAAAGTTCTGGTTCAATTCCAACTTATTATATGGATTATTCTTCTTTTGCTCTTCCTGAAAAAGAACTTGTTTCTACTTCTCAAATGAACACGAATTTTTATTTTTCAAATTATGGCAATTATAAAATCGGATGTCTTGGTTTGGATAGCATGGGAAATGAATATTGGAGTTCTAATTCAACGCTTACTTATGTTAGCGGACCAACAACTCCCTTGCAGACTTGTGGAAATTCTTTAATTGAACACACAGAAAATTGCGACGACGGAAATTTAAATAATAATGATGGATGTTCAATTTCTTGTCAGGTTGAAAATGGGTGGGCTTGTTCTGGAATTCCGAGCGTTTGCTCAAGAAATATAATTTGTTCAGACAGCGACGGGGGATTGAATTATTATTTAAAAGGAAATGTTAGCGGAAATATTGGAAGCGGTTATCCTGATGGCTTGGCCTTTTATCCAGACCTTTGTTTAAATAGCACTTCTTTAATTGAAAGATATTGCACCACAAGTTTTACTAATTTTAGTTTTGGATATACTTGTTCTTCAGAAGGAAAAGTTTGTCAAGACGGGGCCTGTGTTTCTGTTTCGTGTTCTGTAAATTTACAAAATAATACTTTTGCTTGGCAAAATGTTTCTTGTTTAACAAATAATAAAATGAATCAATCGCGAATAATTGTTCAATATGATTCAAATGATTGCGGAACTTATACAAATCAAACTTTTGTTGAATACAGACAAACTGAAGGTTGCAATTATTGCACTGAAATTATTTTAGGGCCACTCACAACAGAATGCAATTCTTCAAATAAATATACAAAATACTGGACTTCAAATTATGAGTCCTGTTGCGCAATTACTCGTATAAAAGAAGATTGTCAAATTTCTAATTTTGAATATGAAAATCAAACATTAAATTGCGTTTTTGCTCAAAGCGATGTTGACCTTGACGGGATTGATGATTCTGTTGATAATTTATTATGGAACCAAAGTTATGTTGCAACAAATTTAAATGATTTAGTAATTAAGGCAAATGGGATTGTTGCTCACGGAAGTTTTGATGGACCAAAGGCATTTTCTTTTTTTGAAAATTCCAGTGTTTCGTCTAATGATTCAACTTATTTAATGAAATTTGATTATAATGTTTCTAAAAAAATTGATTTAAGCAAATTATTTTTGAACTTGACAGATAATTTATTTGTTTTTAATTCTCTTGGACAAGTAAATGATAAAAAAATTGTTTTGTTCCCAAAGAAAAATTTAAATGTTAATTCTATATGTGTAAAAAATTCGGAAATATTTTCTGAATCAGAGTTTTCTTCAAATTGTGGAGCAACAGATGAAATTAATTTTAGAAGTTGCATTGGGGGAAGCGTGATGATAAATGGGGTTGCTTGTTTTGAAACCGCTTCTGCTTATTATTTTGGAGGAGACCTAATTCAAGCAAATGTTTTATTTAATGGAATAGAATTTTGCGGGGACTATATTTGCAATAATGGAGAAAGTTGTTCAACTTGTTCAAATGATTGCGGAGATTGCACAACAGAATTTTGCGGAGACGGAAGTTGCAATAATGGAGAGAGTTGTTCAACTTGTTCAAATGATTGTGGAAGTTGTGGCAGTGGCGGAGGAGGAGGCGGTGGGGGCTCTTCTGTAAAAGTTTGCAATGATAAAAAAGACAATGATAAAGACGGGTTAATTGATTTCCCTGCTGATCCAGGATGCATAAATAAATATGACGCAGATGAAAGAAATCCTGTTTTATCAACGAGAAATTATACTTATACAATTCCAGATACCTCTTTAGAAAATGGAACAATTGAAGTTATTATTACTGGTATTGAAGGAGAAGAACCAGAGAAAAAACTTTCTAAAAAGTCCCTTGCAATTTTAATTTCAATAATTATTTTAATTGTCCTTGTCTTGCTTGGAATTTTATTTTACTTTTACTGGAAAAAGAGAAAACAAAATCAACCTTCAACTCCTGTTCAAAAAGAAATTCCAAAACCAAGTTCTCCGAAGACAAAACCAAATTTTCAGCCAATTGTTCCAGCAGAAAAAACTTTGGGCGGAACTATTTCTTCAAAAAGATCGTTTAAAGAACAGCTGAGGGACTTGTAAAAAGAGCGTTTTACTGACGAGAAAATTTATTACAAAAAAGTTTTTGGGTTGTCGGAATTTGAAAATCGGCCCATTGAAAATAAAATTTTTTTGAATGATGAGGGAATTTAAG